>OGPP01000048.1_pt1 | contig 150352 bp, 136 predicted proteins | sample 1553021 | NCBI WGS metagenome assembly OGPP01 (sample SAMEA2580217, study PRJEB22360) | human gut metagenome | biome: human gut; feature: human-associated habitat; material: faeces | place: Denmark | collected 2008/2010
AAATCCTCCGCATACTGGCCCGGCGTATACATATAATAGATCTGGGTTAGCTTGCTTGCTTGCTTGCTTGCTTGCTTGCTTGCTTGCTTGCTAGACAATTATTCCGATTCACCAAGCGCATACTGATAAAAAAGGTTAACATCATATATCTATCACACATCATCATATGATTTTCATATACTCTTTTAATGTATAAGACGTAGTAAATATAAGAAATAAAAAAATATGTAATAAAGACCTACACACCCCACCCTCCCAAATTCATGCTTATTGTGCGTATATAGCGGATAAGCGATTAAAAATAGCGGTTATGTGACATAAATAAATTCGAATACCATTTTGAGGGGATGGAGACGGGGCACGCCCCGTCTCTACAACTGGGTAATGAGTTAATCCTATAGACCTACTTTTTTCCTTATCAAATATCTTATTACATGGAAATTATTCCATACATTTGCCACTGTACTAATAAATAACAGTTACGACTATGACAAAATTAAGCAACATCCCCGCCAAGGAAACCACGGCCAAGACCGCAAGAACACGTAAGGCCAAGACCGAACCCGCAAAGTCCAAGTGGGATCCCACCAAGCCGGTACAATTCACACAAGAGGAGATATGGGAACATATCCATGAGATCGAGAAGGGGCCGTTCTATCCTATTGAAGAAGTACATCAAAGAATAAGATCATGGATGGACAACTATCAAGGAAAAAAGTAATCGGTTCTCCCATTTACGAGGAAAGCCTTGAGAGGATTTTCGTGGAAGGTATAGAACGATTCGGCATATTCCAAGCCCGGAAATATCTTGAGCACATATTGAATACAGTCGAGAAACTGGAAAACGACTATCCTTATTATCCCGAATGCCGACACCTAGCTACGAAAAGCCGCATGTACCGGAACATCATCCTGGATTCACACCTTATCATCTACCGCATCACCGAGGAGCGTATCGAAGTGCTAGACATCGTCCATTCCGCATCCAGCATGCGAAAGATCAAACAGGCTAGGAATATCCACATCGAATGATGCAGAGAAACAGAAAAAGGCGAGCCACCCGTAAGTGACCCGCCTCTTTTTGCTGATATATAAGGATTAAGATTGGATTAGTTGTTCTCCGGACGAAGCTTGCGTACGGTAACAGCTGTCTGCCACATCTCGCTCTCGCGCAATGCCTTCAATTCAGCCTCCAATTTCTCACGATAATCCGGCTTAGAGTTTGAGTCGATAGAGATCTGAGCCTCGTTACCGCATTTTACGTTCGCGTACAATTTCTCGACAACCGGCTTGATAGCGTCGTGGAACGGACCCATCCAGTCCAAAGCGCCACGCTGGGCAGTCGTAGAGCAGTTCGCGTACATCCAGTCCATACCGTTCTTAGCGAATAAAGGCATCAAGGATTGAGTCAACTCCTCGACCGTCTCGTTGAAAGCCTCGGAAGGAGTGTGCCCATTCTCGCGCAATACCTCATACTGGGCCAACAACAGACCTTGGATAGCGCCCATCAAGGAACCGCGCTCACCGGTCAAGTCGGAAGTAGCCTCACGGATGAAAGTCGTCTCGAACAAATAACCGGAACCGATACCGATACCCAACGCCAACGTACGATCCATTGCCTTGCCGGTAGCGTCTTGATAGATAGCGAAAGAAGAGTTCAAGCCACGCCCCTCAAGGAACATGGAACGCAAAGACGTACCAGACCCCTTCGGAGCGACCATGATCACGTCAATATCCGCAGGAGGAACAACACCTGTACGATCGTTCCAAGTGATCGCGAAGCCATGAGAGAAATACAGGGCCTTGCCAGCTGTCAAATAAGGCTTCATCGTAGGCCATACAGACATTACGGCAGCGTCGGACAATAAGCACATGATGATCGTGGCCTTGTCGCAAGCCTCCTCGATACCGAACAGAGTCTCACCCGGAACCCATCCGTCCTCAACCGCTTTCTCGTAAGTCTTACCTTGGCGCTGACCAACGATTACGTTGAAGCCATTGTCACGAAGGTTCAATGACTGTCCCGGTCCCTGTACGCCATAGCCGATAACAGCGATTGTCTCATCTTTTAATATCTCTCTTGCCTTTTCCAACGGAAATTCCTCGCGGGTCATTACATTCTCTACAACACCGCCAAAATTCATTTGTGCCATTTTCTTTTTAACTATTAATGTTTAAAAACCTATTTATGTATCTCTTTTATTATCTCCAAGTAACCGCCGCACGACAGATCGCCTTTCCCTCATGGCAAATAGCCATGTCTTGCTTATCGGGAGCGGACTCCGCCTTATGAAGCGTAAGCGGCATACCTTGTTTACCCTCGGATTGGTAGGCGATCTCCAGACGGCCGATCTCACGGGTCTTGAACTGGTCGATATCGAACAAATCCAGCAGGTGCTCAATATACTTCACGCTATTGAAGTGACCGTTGATATCCAAGTCGCTGTATTTGATCGAATACGGGATTCCCTCCGCCTTATTCTCCGCCGGCATGATCTTGCCCGGCTTCTCGATCGGGCACGGACGCTCGTCGATATATTTGCCCAATGCCTCTATATCCAATAAGGTAGGACGGCGGGTCTCCACGTCGATAGCCGCCCAAATAGAACGGGCGAATCCAAAGGTTTTCCCATTCTCATCCGCCAGCTCAAAACAACGGCTGGTGAAAAGACGTCCGACCTCATCGATCCAAGTGTATAAATTAATCTTATCGAAGGCGGTAGGATATTCCTTCATCTCGATAGCCAGACGGGACAACACCCAAGCCGTATGACGCTCCGACATATCATTGAAACCGAACCCACGCTCTCCGGCATGGCTGGAAGCGGCGTGAATCAAATAGTTACCAATCATAGGGAGCGTTACACGTCCCCTAAAATCCATCAAATATGGCTCCGCCACGAAATGAAATAATCCTACTTTCTCCATATCTTATTATTGTTGCTTTTCCTGTAACTTTCGCTCCATATCGGCCAACATATCGCTCAAGCGCTCCACCTTGCTCTTCGTGATAGCCACACGTCCGGAGCGGATGAATTGCAGGACACCGATCGTCTCGCTCAACTCATTGAACAAGGCCTGTGTCTCGTCATAGTGGCCACTCTTCTCCAATACCACGCAGGTCTCGTTCATCTCCAAGATACGGGCGTTGTATTTACGGATCAATCCCTCCACGGTTCCCATCTTGATGAAAAGCTCGGTACTTAGCTTATAAAGAGCGATCTCTTGATAAACCAGATCCTCATCCGTATTATAATAAGCCTTCAAGATATCCACACGTTTATCGATCTGTTTCACCACCTTATCGATCATATCCTCATCGGCGAATGTCGTGATCGTAAACTTATGGATGCCCTTGATAGCGGACGGAGAGACGGACAGAGTCTCGATGTTCAGCTGTCGGCGTGTAAAGATAATCGTTATCTGGTTCAAAAGACCTACGATATTCTCTGAAAAGATAATAACGGTATATAATTTCTTTGTTGTCATAGCTTCATCTCCTCCTTATTTCTCGTCTCCCATAATCATGTTTGTCACGCTTCCCCCGGCAGGAACCATCGGATACACCATTCCGCAAGTCTCCACGTTAGCGACCAACACGTAAGCGCCGTCGTGGTTTAGCATCTCGGCGATAGCGTCGTCCAATTCCTCCCGCTTTTCAACGGCACGGCTGGCGATACCATAGGCTTTAGCGATCGCCACGAAATCCGGATTCTCCATGATGGTGTTTGAATAACGCTCGTGGAAGAACAATTCTTGCCACTGACGTACCATACCTAAGAAGTTATTATTAAGAATAATAATCTTCACGTTCAGTTTCTCCTGCATGATGGTACCCAATTCCTGAATCGTCATCTGCATACCCCCATCACCGGTAAAGAAGCAGACCGTACGGTCTGGAGCCCCGAACTTAGCGCCCATAGCGGCCGGCAGACCAAATCCCATCGTACCTAAACCACCGGAAGTCACCACGCTACGGGTTTGTTTATATTTGAAATAGCGGACACCCATCATCTGGTTCTGCCCAACGTCGGTCACCAATACAGCGTCGTTACCGGTCGCCTCGGAAACCTTACGGACTACCTCGCCCATTTTCAGTTGGCCCTCGGTCGGATACAATTCCTTCTCGATTACCTTATCGTATTCCTCTTTCTCGTCCCGATCGAACTCGGCATTCCATTCCGGACGTTTACGTTCTTCCAACAACGCCGTGATCATCGGTATCGTGTGCTTGGCATTACCCAGCACCTTTACATCTACGGGGACGTTCTTACCGATTTCCGAGTTGTCGATATCCAGATGGATAATCTTGGCTTGCTTAGCGTATGTCTTTAAATCGCCAGTCACACGGTCGTCGAAACGCATACCGATAGCGATCAATACATCACACTCATTCGTTTTCCGGTTCGGCCCTACGTTTCCATGCATACCGAGCATTCCCTTGTTCAATGGGAAATCGGTTGGCAACGCAGATAAGCCCAATACCGTAGATCCGGCAGGTATATCATTCTTTTGGAGAAACGCTTTCAATTCCTCTTCCGCACCGCCTAACAATACTCCCTGCCCGACCAGACAGAAGGGTTTCTTCGCCTCATTGATTAAATCGGCGGCGGCCTTGATACGATCCTTTTTGATATCCGGCTCCGGCTGATAACTACGTACGTAATCTACCTTCTTATATTCATAGTCCACCAGCCCTACTTGCGCGTCCTTCGCTAAATCCAGCACAACTGGACCCGGACGGCCTGTAGAAGCGATATAAAAAGCACGAGAAACAGCCCATGCGATCTCCTCCGGCTTGCGGATTTGATAAGCCCATTTCGTGATCGGTTGCGTGATGCCAATCACGTCGACTTCCTGAAAAGCATCGGTTCCCAACAACGGCGAGGGTACTTGACCGGCGATTACGACCATTGGCGTACTATCCATCAGCGCGTCAGCGATACCCGTGATGGTATTCGTAGCGCCCGGGCCGGAAGTAACCAACGTCACTCCTACCTTGCCGGATACACGAGCATAGCCTTGAGCCGCATGGGTAGCGCCTTGCTCGTGGCGCACCAATACATGCCTCAACTGGTCCCTATAATCATATAAACTGTCGTAAATAGGTATCGCCTGTCCGCCGGGATAACCGAAGATAGTATCTACTCCTTCAGCAATCAACGCTTTCAGCAAAGCTTCCGAACCGGTTATCTTTTGTTTCTCCATAAGAAATAACGTGTTTAATGTATATTATTGGCTTTAATCTTCAACAATCCTTACACCTCCCTTATCGGCGGAGCTAACCATCTTCCCGTACGCTCTCAACGCTTTCGATACCTCACGCTGACGCATCGGCGGCGTAAAGGCTTTCTTTCCACGCGCCTCTTCCGCTTTACGGCGCTCGGCCAACTCCTCGTCGCTCAGCCGCACGTTGATGGAACGTTCCGGGATATTGATCTCGATGATATCCCCGTCTCTCACCAGTCCGATAGCGCCACCGGAAGCGGCCTCAGGAGAGATATGCCCGATAGAAAGACCGGACGTACCGCCACTGAAACGACCATCCGTGATCAAGGCGCACTCCTTACCTAAGTGACGGCTCTTTATATAAGAGGTAGGATATAACATCTCTTGCATTCCCGGCCCTCCTTTCGGACCCTCATACGTGATGACGACCACATCGCCTGAAACGACCTTGCCTCCTAAAATGCCCTCGCAAGCGGCATCCTGTGAATCGAAGACTTTCGCCGGGCCGGAGAATTTCCAAATACTCTCATCCACGCCGGCGGTTTTTACGACACATCCGTCCAAGGCGATATTCCCTCTCAAAACAGCCAAGCCGCCATCCTTGGAATAAGCGTGCTCCACGTCACGGATACAACCTTCGGCACGATCCGTATCTAATTCCTTATAATAAGATTCTTGGGAACCCATCTGGATACTGAACCGATGAGCGGGAGCGCTCTTGTATTTACGGATCGCCTCCTCCGTTACGTTCGGGGAAGTGACGGCGTATTTATCAACAGCCTCGGCCAAGGTCAGGCCGTCCGCACGTCTCGTGCTGCCATCCACAAGCCCGGCTTTCATCAACTCGTTCATGATACCGAGGATTCCACCGGCACGGTTTACGTCTTGTACATGATAAGTGTGCGTATTCGGGGCTACCTTACACAGGCAAGGTGTCTTGCGGGATAACATATCGATATCCTCCATATGAAAATCGGCACCGGCTTCTTGTGCCACGGCCAATAAGTGAAGCACCGTATTGGTAGACCCCCCCATGGCGATATCCAGCGACATGGCGTTCAAGAAAGCCTGACGGGTAGCGATGTTGCGAGGTAACACGGAATCATCCCCATCACGATAGTATTTGTAAGCGTTCTCAACGATTTGCTTAGCCGCGTCACGGAAAAGTTGGATACGGTTCTTATGGGTAGCCACGATCGTCCCGTTCCCCGGAAGCGCCAGACCGATCGCCTCGTTCAAGCAGTTCATAGAGTTAGCGGTAAACATACCGGAACAACAACCGCAACCCGGACACGCATGGCGTTCCACCTGCTCGATACGCTCATCGCTTACCGATGTATCGGCGGACTCAATCATCGCGTCGATCAAATCCAGATGGCGGCCATCCAGCTCACCTGCCTCCATCGGGCCACCGGACACGAACACCGTCGGGATATTTAATCGCATGGAAGCCATAAGCATACCCGGCGTGATCTTATCGCAATTGCTGATGCAAACCATAGCGTCCGCCTTATGGGCATTTACCATATATTCCACGCTGTCCGCGATAATGTCGCGTGAAGGAAGCGAGTAAAGCATCCCATCGTGCCCCATAGCGATACCGTCATCGATAGCGATCGTATTAAATTCAGCGGCGAAACAACCTTGTTTCTCGATCTCGGCCTTGACCAGTTGCCCGATCTCATGCAAATGCGTATGCCCCGGCACGAACTGGGTAAATGAATTTACGATAGCGATAATAGGCTTGCCGAACTGTTCCTCTTTCATCCCGTTGGCACGCCATAGCGCACGGGCTCCGGCCATCCTACGACCTTCGGTGCTAAATGAGCTTCTTAACGGATTCTTCATCTCTTTCCTATTTTTTGTTCGTAGAGCGCTTTATCCACGCCTCTACCTTGAATTATTTATAATAAAAAAAGCCTTTCCCTATATGGAGAAAGGCTTAAGAAATATCTCTACGACTTCACAACTTCTTACACACCTTTCTCCTTACCTACTAATGACTAGAAGGACCACCACGAGAATAATATGCAATACGTTGTTCATCATCTTTTCTTATTGTCTTTGTTTGTTTGACGCTGCAAATGTAGAACAATAATTGATATGCGCAAAGGATTTAAAAGAAAATTCTTTATTTTTCTTTCAATTCTCAAGCAAATATCATTTTAGGATTGCATTTTAACAGGAGCAAGAGTGTATTACTTAGGAATCGGAAGGTATAGAAGAGAAAAAACTTCGATTTCCTACTAAGGACAGCGAAAAGAAAAATGTCATCTAGAATAAATTTCAGATAACATTTTTATCAGATAATACGACTTACGATAATACGTATCTCATAAGAAAATCCCATTCTAGCGACAAAAAAGATACATATAAACTCCAAATCACATATTTATTAACACTTGTAGACTATAAATAGCCTTGAAAAAATTCATAATAATGTTTTAGAAAAAACATAAGGAAGTTCTCCGAAGAACATAAGGAAGAAATTTCATCTAGTATCGGACTAAATTTTGTTAACATTCGAATGAAAATCACCTGAAATCAAGACTAAATCCGGCATAACCCACGCTGGAAGCAGCTCAAGCAAAGACATTTTCAAAATGACTTTCAGACAGAGAAAGCCTTAAATACTCAACCGATAGACAGCTCTTCAAACATCAATCATAAAAAAAGACCAACAGCACCTGCATTCAAACATCATTCTGATTTACACAACCATCAAATGCTTGCGTTTTTCCCGTGCGACCAAGCCCCCGGCCCCATAATTCATCACCCACAGAGAGCAATAATAGCACTTTGACATTTCGTCAGTTCACGGTTTGATAAGCCGTTTAAGTAAACGGTTCATTAAATATATCGCCGATTTCCTAATACACAGCATTTCATATTTTGATTTGGATAAACAATAAATATAATAATTTGTATCTTTGACCCCAATAGCAATTAAGAAACTGATCGTTAATAAAAATATGAAACACTACAACTTCGACGAAGTTATCGAACGACATGGGACGAGTTGCGTGAAATTCGACCGTTTGAAAGAGATGTTCGGTGACGAGAATCTGATACCACTATGGGTGGCGGATATGGATTTCCGCACACCGGACTTTATTGTAGAGGCCCTGAAGAAACGTTGTGAGCACGAGATATTCGGCTATACATTCGGCTCCGACGAGTATTACGAGAGTATCATCAATTGGGTACACTACAAACATAACTGGAAAATACAACGGGAATGGATCAGCTATATCCCGGGAATCGTAAAGGGAATCGCTTTCGCTATCCAATGCTTTACGCAAAAAGGAGATAAGGTCATCATCCAGCCCCCTGTTTATCACCCGTTCCGCATCGTTCCGGAGAAAATGAAGCGCGAGGTCGTTTATAATCCGCTAAAGATGGTAGACGGCATCTATGAGATGGATTTTGATCATCTTGAATCTATTATAGATGATGAATGCAAGGTATTGATCCTCTGCAACCCTCACAATCCGGGTGGGATCGTCTGGAAAAAGGAAACCTTGGTCCGCTTGGCCGATATTTGCGCCAAGCACAATATTTTGGTTATCTCCGATGAGATTCATGCGGAAATGGCCTATCCTCAGTACACGCATTACCCGTTCGCCTCCGTATCGGATACCGCCGCTTCCTGCAGCGTGACTTTCATGGCACCGAGCAAGACGTTCAATATCGCCGGTATCGTGACTTCCTACGCAATCGTACCCAATGATCGCATCCGGGAAGAATTTTACTCTTTCCTTGAGGCCGGAGAGTTTGGCGATGGCACGATCTTCGCTTATACAGCGACGACCGCCGCTTATACCTATGGCGCCGAATGGTTGCAACAAATGCGAATGTATATCATGGAGAATGTACGTTTCGTGGAAGAGTTTATGAAACAGCATCTCCCCAAGATAAAAGTCTACCAGCCCCAAGCCTCCTTCCTCGTTTGGTTGGATTGCAGGGAACTGAAATTAAGTCAAGATGAACTCGTACACCTGTTCAAAGACAAAGCCGGACTAGCGCTGAACGACGGAAGTATCTTCGGCCCCGGGGGAGAAGGCCATATGCGTTTGAACATTGGCTGCCCCCGCTCTGTTTTAGATAAAGCGATGAACGCTCTTAAAAAGGCGGTGGATAAGAAATAAAATCGTATCTTTGCGAGCATTTCTATACATATTTAAAATACAAGACAAATGAAAATTACAGCAAACAAATACGTTGCGGTTACATACGACCTGAACGTTGGCGAAGGTGAAGAACGTGAGTTAATGGAAAAAGCGACGGTCGAGGCTCCTTTGAAATTCATCTACGGAACAGGCATGATGCTTCCGGCATTCGAGAAAGCCTTGAACGGGCTGGAAGTAGGTGGCACGTTCAACTTCTCCATCGAGCCAGCCGAGGCTTATGGCGAATATAACGAGGAGCACGTATTGGATCTTCCGAAGAATATCTTCGAGGTAGACGGTAAATTCGACGCCGAGATGATCAAGGAAGGTAATACCGTACCGATGATGGATTCTAATGGCAACCGTATGAACGGCTCCGTATTGGAAGTGAAGGATGATATCGTGGTAATGGACTTCAACCATCCGTTGGCTGGCGAGACTTTGCATTTCAGCGGCGAGGTAATCGACGTACACGAACCGACAGCGGAAGAGATCGCTGCCTTCTCCGCTCCCGCAGGTGGATGCAGTTGCGGTTGCGACGATTGCGGTAGCGATTGTGGCGATAACCACGAGGGTGGCTGCGGTTGTGGTGGATGCCACTAAATAAAGGGAAATTGAGAATTGAAAATTGAAAATTAGGAGAAGTGCCTAATCATCGGCTTTTGATTCTCAATTTTCAGTTTTCAATTTTCAATTAGACAAAACGGTGAATACTTTTGGTAATATTTATAGATTAACATCGTTCGGCGAATCGCACGGCCCCGGTATCGGCGGCGTGATCGACGGATGCCCAGCCGGGATCGAATTAGATACGGCATTCATCCAGCAAGAGCTGAACCGTCGTAAACCGGGACAATCCCGTATCACGACCCCCCGTAAAGAGGATGATGAGGTACAGTTTCTTTCTGGTATCTACGAGGGAAAGACAACCGGTACGCCGATAGGTTTCATCATCTGGAACAAAAACCAACATTCCTCTGACTATGACAATATGAAAACGGTTTACCGTCCTTCCCATGCTGATTATACCTATCAAACGAAATATGGAATCCGTGATCCCCGTGGAGGTGGACGTTCGTCCGCCCGGGAAACGATCGCTCGTTGCGTGGCTGGGGCTATTGCTAAACTCGCCCTTAAGCAATACGGCATACAGATTCAAGCTTATACCTCGCAGGTCGGCCCGATCAAATTAGCGGGTAGTTACCAAGATTATGATTTAAGCTTGACGGAAAAGAGCGATGTACGTTGCCCGGACCCGAAGACCGCCTCAGAGATGGAAACCTTGATCGCTGAGGTCAAATCAAAAGGAGATACGATCGGCGGTGTTATTACCTGTGTGGCGAAAGGGGTTCCCGTCGGATTGGGAGAGCCTGTGTTCGGCAAGTTACATGCCGCGTTGGGACATGCGATGCTTACGATCAACGCCGTGAAAGGCTTCGAGTATGGAGACGGATTCAACGCCGCCTTCTTCCGCGGATCGGAAAGGAACGATCGCTTTTTCAATGATAACGGGCATATCAATACTCGTACCAATAATTCCGGCGGTATCCAAGGAGGGATATCCAACGGACAAGATATTTATTTCCGGGTAGCCTTTAAATCGGTCGCTACGATCTTGATGGAACAAGAAACGGTTAATATGGAGGGAGAGGATACGATATTAAAGGCACGCGGACGTCATGATCCATGCGTATTGCCTCGTGCGGTACCTATCGTCGAGTCTATGACCGCCATGACTTTATTGGATTATTTATTGATCCAAAAGACACGGGAAAACTTTTAAGACTAATTCTATATGGCTTGGATTCTGTTAATTATAGCCGGATTATTCGAGATCGGCTGGCCGCTGGGCTTTAAATTAGCAAGTATGCATTCCAAATATTTTATTTGGTTTATAGGTTTATCGATCTTATCCATGGGCTTAAGCGGCTATTTCTTATATCTCGCCCAGAAAAGCATCCCAATCGGTACGGCTTATGTAATCTGGACCGGGATCGGGGCTATAGGGACTGTTCTTCTTGGAATCTTGTTTTTCCATGATTCCGCAAATATATTCAGGTTATTGTTCTTATCTTTGATATTGATAGGGATCGTCGGGTTGAAATTAGTCCATTAATCCGGGTAAAAAAACACCAGTATTGCCGTAAGGCTACGCCAGTATAGGCGTGAGCTTACGGCAGTATAGGTATAGGGCTACGCCTATACTGCCGTTAACCGACGCAACTACTCGTGATGATAAGGCTCGTTATTCAAGATCGTCATTGCCCGGTAAATCTGCTCGATAAAGATCAGTCGGATCATCTGGTGGGAAAAAGTCATCTTGCTCAACGAGATCTTTTCCGATGCCGCCTTATACACAGCTTCACTAAAACCGTAAGGACCGCCTACCACAAATACCAAGCGTTTCGGGACCGTATGCATTTTCTTTTCCAGATAAGTAGAAAATTGCATGGAGGTAAACTCCTTCCCTTTCTCATCCAGCAACACCAAATAATCGCCGGGCTGCAAGGCCTTTAAAATCAATTCTCCCTCCTTCTCCTTTTGCTGCGCCTCAGAGAGATTCTTCACGTTCTTTATATCCGGTATGACTTCCATTTCAAAGGGTATATAATGTGTCAAGCGATTTTTATACTCATTGATAGCCTCCACAAAATAACCGGCATCCGTCTTACCAATCACAATCAGTCCAATCTTCATCTACTTACATTTACATGTTTAGAAAGGCTAAGTTACAAGAAAAATACATACCTTTGCCACTAATTACTCAATAAAATAAAGAAAGCTTATGAAACGACTCTTACTTACATTCGCCTTGATATTCGCGTTCGTATGTGCGCAGGCGGCGGATATTACCAGTATATCAAATGCTTTCAAGGCAGGAAATGCCTCCTCTCTATCCGGTGCTATGGATAAGGTGGTGGATGTAGCCTTGCCCAGTTCCTCTAAGAAATGTAACGGAAGTGAGGCCGTCTCTATGTTGTCCTCATTTTTCAGTTCGAATAAGCCTTCCGGATTCTCGGTCGTACATCATGCGGATAAAAAGGAAAGCGGTTTCCTTGTCGGAAAGCTTCCGACGTCTTCCGGTGAGTACCGTGTAAACATCACGTACCGTGCCGAAGGGAATACAGCGATTATACAATCAATCAGAATAGAATAAAAGATGGACAAACTTATTGACGACTTAATCAAATTAGCGTTTGCCGAGGATATTGGCGATGGCGATCATACCACCTTATGTTGCATCCCCGAGACAGCGATGGGGAAAAGCCAGCTGATCATCAAGGAAGATGGCGTATTGGCCGGCGTGGAAATGGCAAAACGTATCTTCCACGACTTCGATCCGGAACTGAAAATGACGGTCTTTATACAAGACGGAGCCGAAGTGAAAAAAGGGGATATAGCGTTCGTGGTGGAAGGTAAGATCCAATCCTTATTGCAGACCGAACGGTTGATGCTGAACGTTATGCAACGCATGAGCGGTATCGCTACTACGACCCGTAAATACGCCAAGGCGTTGGAAGGTACCAAGACACACGTTTTGGATACTCGCAAGACAACTCCCGGTATGCGTATGATCGAGAAAGAGGCCGTACGTATCGGTGGCGGCATGAACCATCGCATCGGTTTGTTCGATATGATCTTATTGAAAGATAATCATGTGGATTTTGCTGGAGGCATCGAGCAAGCGATTACACGTGCGCAAAACTATCTGAAAGAGAAAGGAAAGAGCCTAAAGATCGAGATCGAGGTTCGTAACTTCGACGAGTTGGAACAAGCCATGAAAGTAGGCGGTATCGATCGTATCATGTTGGATAATTTCAATATCGAGAATACAAAAGAAGCGGTTCGCCGCATCAACGGACGTTTCGAGGTAGAGTCTTCCGGCGGTATCACGTTCGACACATTACGTGATTACGCGGAATGTGGCGTAGACTTCATCTCCGTAGGGGCTTTGACTCACTCCGTGAAGAGCTTGGATATGAGCTTCAAAGCCTGCTAAAACGAAAAACGATCATTCTATAAAAAAACAGCCTTGAGAAGATCAACTTCTTGAGGCTGTTTTTCTATATCTACCCTATTATCTTGATTCACTATCATTTCTGATAGAACTATTATCATTTTTAAAACATTGCCATTCCTTCCTTTCCCGTACTTTTAAGAACAAATTATTCAACCTAAAAATAGTATCATGAAAGAATTGAAAATGTTTATAGATGGCAGATTCATTGAGAATGAGTCTGGGAAATGGATCAAGGTATTGAATCCTTCTACCGAAGAGGTTATTTCACTGATGCCTGACGGGACGGTTGAAGATGCCAGAAAAGCGATCGATGCCGCAGAGAAAGCGCAGAATCAATGGGAAAGAACGCCCTCCATAGAAAGGGCTGCTTATCTGACAAAGATAGCGGCTGGCATCCGTAAGAGAGAGAAGGAACTGACCGACATCATCGTCCGTGAAGGAGGCAAAACCCAAGGACTCGCCAATGTTGAAGTCCTTTTTACCGCGGACTATATGGATTACATGGCAGGCTGGGCCCGCCGGTACGAAGGGGAAATCATTCCCAGTGACCGCCCTCATGAAAACATTTTCTTATTTAAGAGACCGATTGGAGTAACGACAGGTATCCTACCTTGGAATTTCCCATTCTTTCTAGTCGCTCGTAAAGCCGCGCCGGCCTTGATCACCGGAAATACGATCGTAATAAAACCTAGCCAGCTTACGCCAGAGAACGCATATGTATTCGCGCAGATCGTGGAGGAGGCAGGTTTGCCTGCCGGCGTTTTCAATCTAGTAAATGGACGGGGTAGCGTGATTGGTCATGAACTCTCGGCGAATCCGAAAGTAGGCATGGTAAGTCTGACAGGAAGCGTGGGAGCCGGACAACAGACCATGGCAGCCGCCGCTCCTAATATCACGAAAGTTTCTCTGGAGTTAGGAGGTAAAGCCCCGGCTATCGTGATGAAGGACGCAGATGTCGATCTCGCCGTTAAATCCATTATTGCCTCTCGTGTGATCAATACCGGACAGGTATGTAATTGTGCCGAACGGGTTTATGTAGACAAAGCGATAAAAGAGACCTTCATGGAAAAACTAGTCGCCGGCATGAAGCAGGTAAAAGTAGGAAACCCCAATGAGATCGCAGATCTGGATATGGGACCTCTTATCGAAGCCAGTGCGTTGAAGTCTATGGAGAAAAAAGTAGAAAGAGCGATCCAGCAAGGTGCTAGGCTACTGTGTGGTGGTCATAGGATCGGTACAAAAGGATATTTCTTCGAACCGACCGTTTTGGATTGTGTTACGCAGAAAATGGATATCATACAAGAAGAGACTTTTGGCCCCGTGCTACCGGTTGTCGAATATTCGGACATCAACGACGCTATCGCATGGGCGAATGATTGCGAATATGGATTGACATCTTCCGTATATACACAAAACTTGGATAACGCATTCAAGGTAATGCGTTCCTTAAAATTCGGGGAGACTTATATTAACCGTGAGAATTTTGAGGCTATGCAAGGCTTCCATGCGGGATGGCGTAAATCCGGAATCGGTGGTGCGGACGGAAAACATGGACTTGAGGAGTATTTGCAAACTCAAGTGGTTTATCTTGAGACAAAGGAATAAAAAATAAGACTAAAGATCCCTTCTTGGGATCTTTAGCACATCTACTTAATCTAACGTCAAATTAAACTCATCCCTCAAACGACCCAAGGTAGGATTTATCTTCATCAGCAGCTCTAGCTTCTCCGTGGATGTATAAGCCAAGTGCTTCTCATTTCCCTCTACGATCCGGACACGCATCTGGATGCGGCTGTTATTAAGATGCTGGCGGAGAAATGGCAGGATATGGATCGCATTATTGATCAATTCCTCTTGCTGCCCCGGGTTATGTACAGCTACCTCGAAATAATAATTCTCTTGCAAGGTAGGCTTGCAATTGATCATCGTATTCTTAAGATACACTTTCTTGTCAATCGTTGCGGCGTAATTATCCCATTCACGAACCAAGGAATCATTGTCAAAGGGAGTTACTACCTCCTTTACGTTCGTTGTCGCTTGTTGAACGGTTTGTTGCTTAGGCTTCTCCACTCCGATCTCCTTCATGGAGATCCCCATCGGACGAGCCGTTTTACGAGCCGGATTAGGCGCTGTAGACGGAGGTGGCGCAGGAACCGAGCTCGGCATGTGCGTACTCATAACTTGTGGAGCACCGGCCGCTGCCGTAACTGAAGGAGCTTGAGGCGGCTGTTGGGGCTGCCCGCTATTCACCGCTTGAGAAGACGGATTCGTCCCAGCAATCGGCTCAATTAACGCTTTTTTTTTATCGTCGACGGCCACCTGTGTTAATTGACAGAGCTGAATCAACGTCAATTCCAATAAAAGACGCTTATTGCGGCTGGCACGGTAATTCAAATCGCACGTATTCGCTAGCTCTATCGCCTTGAACAGAAGTTGATCCGGACAATGTTTCGCCATCTCCTTATATCGTTCCCGTATAGAAGCTCCCACCTCGAATAGCACCAAGGTGGACTCATCCCGGCATACCAATAAGTCCCGGAAATGCCCAGCCAAACCGGTTATGATATTCTGCCCGTCGAATCCTTTGCCTAATATCTCATTCAAGATCAATAAAGAAGCCCGCACATTGCCGGATAAGATCGCATCTGTCAGACGAAAATAATACTCATAATCCAGCACGTTCAAGTTATCGATAACCGCTTGATACGTGATATTGCCATTCGTGAAACTTACCACTTGGTCAAAGATAGACAAAGCGTCGCGCATACCTCCATCCGCCTTCTGAGCGATCACGTTCAAGGCTTCCGGTTCCGCAGTTACCCCCTCTTGCGAAGAGACATATTGCAAATGCTCCACCATGTCGGCGATGGATATACGGGAGAAATCATAGATCTGACAACGGGAAAGGATCGTGGGAAGCACCTTGTGCTTCTCGGTCGTAGCCAAGATAAAGAGAGCATGATGCGGAGGTTCCTCCAATGTCTTCAAGAATGCGTTGAAAGCGGCGGTTGTCAACATATGGACCTCGTCAATAATGAAGACTTTGTATTTACCGATTGGAGGCGGGATACGCACTTGGTCGATCAAGGTACGGATATCGTCCACCGAGTTATTCGAGGCGGCATCCAGTTCATGGATATTGTAAGAACGCTGCTCATTGAAAGCCCGGCACGACTCGCACGCATTGCAAGCCTCGCCATCCGCCGTCGGATTCAAGCAATTGATCGTCTTCGCAAAGATACGGGCACACGAGGTCTTTCCTACTCCACGAGGACCGCAAAACAGGTAAGCATGCGCTAATTTGTTACTTTGTATCGCGTTTTTCAGCGTAGTGGTAAGAGACTTCTGCCCTACTACACTCCGGAAAGTGGACGGGCGATATTTTCTTGCCGATACAATATAATTATCCATTCTCTGCTTTTTATTGATAAGACAAAGATAAACAAAATAATTCATTATCTTCGCGAAAACGATGTTCTGATGTCACGCATAAAAGAGTTTTACATAAAGTATCTATCGTGGATCAACGCTTATTGGTTGGTTACCATCGTGTTCCTTATCGTCACCTTTACGGTGGGCGATAGCAGCCTGTATAAACGCTATACGTACGACGAGAAAATACGCGGTTTGGAGAAAGAGATCAAACATTACCAAAAGGAGATCGAGATCAACAGCAAGAAATTAAACGACCTTCATACGGACAAGGAGGGACTGGAACGTTTCGCCCGTGAAGAGTATTTCATGAAAAGGTCGAACGAGGATGTTTTTATTATCAAGGACAAATAAATGAATCAACAAATCAGATCGATTATTTTCGGCGTAGCGGGATTACTCGTATTAGCCGGTGCCATATTGTTTCTTACTCATTGGGCTGTCGCCCCTTATTTATTCGCTGTCGGTGCGGCGGGTATAGCCGTTTGCTATCTGACCCTTCCGGTTAAGGACTTGGACTTTCGTCGCCGCCGGCTCCACCGTTTCAACGTATTCGCCGGACTTCTAATGATCGTATCTTCCGGCTTTATGTTCAACAACCGTACCGAGTGGATCCTTTGCTTGAGCGTAGCCGCTATCTTACAGGTATATACCGCTTTCGTTACTCCTAAAGAGTAATTGGCCGCAAAACGCAGTGCTACTGACCCGACCGATGAATATATACTGACCAGGCCAACGCAGTATATATTACTTTGCAGATACAGTATATCTTCTATAAAGTCCCCGGTAAGCACCGTTAAAAAAAGGGTGTATCAAACGTTCCTTTGATACACCCTTTCTTTTATAAATTCTATTAATAGCTTACTTGGCCGGAGAGGAATAATTCTTATTCAAGTATTCCAGCAATTCGCCTGTGATATCATAGGAATCGCCAGCCAAAAGGATATTATCTCCTACCGTATTGCTGAATACCACTTGATAGCCTCTACCCAGATTGAAAGCCTTCAATTGAGAAACAACCGTATCGCGTAATTGCTCGTTCAACTTCTGCTGCTCTTGCATCAACTCTTGAGCCAATTGGTTATCTAAGTTCTGCAACTCTTGTTGCTTATTCAATAAACGTTGTTGCTCTTGCTCCGCCCTCTCACGGGTAAGGAAAGCGTTATTTTCTACCTTACGCTGGAAATCTTGCATCTCGCCTTGTAAACTACGGGCTTTCTGGGTGATGTTAGCACGGGAATTCTCTTGTTTCTTCAAGATGATCTCGTTCAGATCCTTGGAATAATTGTAATTAAGTAACAGGGAATCCACATTTACATAAGCGATCGGAAGTAAGGCCGTTGTGTCTCCCGCTGACGCGAATGTTCTTGTTACGCTTGATTCTTTCTTGCCGGAAAATTGCATAATATACAAGATTACGACAGCCACCGCTAGCACACCGTTAATAACGTAGTTAATGTTCTTCATAAAGTGCAATTTAAATCTTATTTTTTTATTCTTTTATTTCGTTCATGATGTCATAGAGTCCCTTTTGCTTCACCGCCATACGATCCATGGTCTTCGCACAAAATATACCTTTCTTACCCAACGCCCTGTTTCCTTCGATATGCGTATTCGGGAACCTTCCTCCCTTTTTCAACAGCACTTTTATCGATAGCAACACGACACTGATAACAAGAATTATGACCGTAAATAATAACGTTGTAAGCATTTTCTCTATATTTGTGGACGCAAATATAAGAGTTTAAGTGATTACTAAGTGTCTTTTTGGCATTTTATTCTACTTTTTTTCGAACTAAGCTCTTTCAGTTGCGGTTTTATTAACTTTAGAGTAACATCTATAATACATTGTAACATTATGAAGATTACTGATTTAAAGCCTACTATCGTATGGAAGTTCTTCCATCAAGTAACCCAAGTGCCTCGCCCCTCAAAAAAGGAAGGCAAAATGATTGAATTCCTAGAATCATTCGCGAAAGAGTATAAAATAGCTATCAAGAAAGATGAAGCCGGCAACCTTTTAATGTCAAAGCCTGCCACTCCGGGAATGGAGGATCGTCCGGTAGTCGTATTGCAGTCTCACATGGATATGGTTTGCGAGAAAAATAACGGTACGAAACACGATTTCGACAATGATCCGATCGAGACGATCGTCGACGGCGAATGGCTGCGTGCCAACGGCACTACTTTGGGAGCCGATAATGGTATCGGTGTAGCGGCCGAGTTGGCTTTGCTTGCCTCCGATGATATCCAACACGGTCCGATCGAATGTTTGTTCACAGTAGACGAAGAAACAGGTTTGACCGGAGCGAAAGCCTTGAAAGAAGGTTTCATGACCGGAGATATCTTGTTAAATCTCGATAGCGAGGACGAGGGAGAGATCTTTATGGGTTGCGCCGGAGGTAAAGACACACAAGCGACTTTCCATTATGAGCCAGTTCCTACGTCCGATAAGATGCAGTATTTCCGTATCGATGTGAAAGGGTTGAATGGCGGTCACTCCGGTGGCGAGATCCACAAAGGATTAGGCAATGCCAACAAGATATTGGTTCGTTTCTTATTCTTATTGAAAAAGAAATATGATTTCGTTCTTTGCTCTATCGATGGAGGAAACTTACGTAACGCAATCGCTCGCGAGGCACACGCCGTGATCGGCTTGCATCCGGAAAATAAGGAGGATGTACGTATCTTGCTGAACCATTTCGCCGCCGACGTTGAAAATGAGTTGAAACATGTAGACCCGAGCGTTCAGTTAGCGATGGAGTCCACGGATCGTCCGGAGTATCATATCGACAATGCCACCGCCGAGAAATTAATCTACGCCTTGCACGCTTGTCCGCACGGCGTAATCGGTATGAGCCACGATATAGAAGGCTTGGTAGAGACTTCTACCAACCTTGCTTCCATAAAGATGAAAGAAGGCAATACGATCTTGATCGGTACCAGCCAGCGTAGCTCTATCGAATCATGCAAGATCGCTATCGCCAATACGGTAGCCTCCACGTTCCTATTGGCTGGAGCAGATGTAAAACATGGCGATGGCTATCCGGGATGGGCCCCGAACCCCGACTCTAAGATCTTGAAGATCGCACAGGAGACTTACAAACGCCTATTCAACAAAGACGCCAAGATCATGGCCATCCACGCCGGATTAGAGTGCGGTTTGTTCTTGGAAAAATATCCGAAACTGGATATGATCTCTTTCGGGCCTACTTTGCGTGACGTACATTCACCCAACGAGCGTATCGAGATCGCTACGGTCGGTTTATGGTGGAGCCACCTTCTTGAATTATTAAAGAGCATCCCCGCAAAATAAACCAACGTTTTTTGCGTTATAAGAAGAGGAAAGACACGATAACCGTGTCTATCCTCTTTTTTTATGTTAATGTCTTGCAACTTTTTTATGATAATTTTGTTTATCTATTAAAACAAGAACACAAGATATTTACAGTTAACATTTACGAAAATGAAAAGATTAACGATAACGCTATTTATACTCGCAACGCTTCTGTTGAACATGCTTCCGGCATGCGACGGTTTGGATGATCATTATTCCACCAACCCGACTTACCGGCTAAGCTTCTCGACAGACACGCTCGCTTTTGATACGATCTTCAGTACGATCGGTTCTACCACCCGTCAATTTATGATCTACAATAAAAATAGTGAACCTCTGAGCATTGAGTCCATCATGCTGGCCAGTGGAGAGGCTACCGGCTTCCGCATGAATGTGGATGGACGCAAAGGTAGCTCATTTAATAATGTAGGGATACTCGCCAACGACAGCATGTATGTATTCGTGGAAGTAACGGTCGATCCGAATGGTGGCAATCAACCTCTGTTGATACAGGATTCCGTACTTTTCACCGTGAATGGCATCCGTCAATCCGTATTATTGGAAGCCTACGGGCAGGATGTTAATCTTTACAAAGGCGGTGTTACGATTACAAAAGATTCTATCCTCACGGCCAATCGTCCTTACTTGATCTACGATAGTTTGGTTATCGCTAAAGGGGTTTCATTGAATATCGAGAAGGGGGCTACTTTCTATATGCATGATAAAGCGAGCCTGATCGTTCACGGCTCCATGAACGCTTTAGGCACCTTGGATGAGCCTATCACTTTCCGAGGCGATCGTTTGGATTATATACTAAATGATATATTACCGTATGACCGGACTCCCGGGCAATGGGGAGGCATTACCTTTAAGGCGGATAGCTACGGGAATGTCTGGGATAATGTAATCGTACGTAATGGTACCTCCGGTGTATATTGCGAGCTTTCCACCCCGGACCGCCCAAAGATCAAGATAAACAACTCACAGATCACGAATATGGGGAGCGATCTATTCTTCGCCATCAATTGTGATGTTATCGCTACAAATACGGAATTCAGCAATGCCGGAGGAAGTGTACTCACTTTAGTCGGTGGTAAATATTACTTCGCTCACTGTACGATGGCTAATTACATGAGTTTAACCAAAAGGGAAATGGCCAGCGAGACTGTTCCTTTGGATAGTAAATGCCTATACTTGCTCAATAACGTAACAGTAGACGGAAATGGCCCGTATCCTATCACGCAAGCTTATTTTGACAATTGCACTATCGATGGAAGTTACGATGTCGAATTAAAAGCAGATGGCAGTACAGATTTCGATTATCGGTTCAATCACTGTGCGCTTAAAGCCAAAGAATCCTCCAGCGATCACTTCAAGGAGGTCTTGTTTATCAAAAAGACTCCTTCCTATCGGAAAGTAGGAGGCAAGCAAAATAAATACACCTATGATTTCCGGCCAGATTCCGTATCGACTACCGGAGTCGGAAAAGCAGATCCCGAGATAACGAAGAATTATCCGATCGATCGTTACGGTGTCAACCGGCTAACCAGTTCGAACGGCCCGACCATAGGAGCCTACGAGTTTGTTCAGGAAGAGACCGAAGATTCAAACCAATAAGAATACATTACATATTAACAATTAATCAAAGCTTTAACTATGAAGATTTTTATGTTTTTTCTTTTATTCTTTGCCTCCCCTCCGTTATTTGCCCAAGCTACGTTCAAGGTCATGACCTATAATGTGGAGAACTTTTTCGACACAAGGGATAATCCAACCAAGAATGACGATGAATTTCTACCTTCCGGCAACCGGTACTGGACACAAAGCCGCTACTATCATAAGCTACAACAAATAGCGAAAGTAATAAGCGCTGCCGGGGAATGGAGCACACCGGCCTTAATAGCTCTTTGCGAAGTCGAGAATGACTCCGTCCTGTCTCATCTTACCCGTCGCACACCGCTCCGCTGGCAGGATTACCGATATATTATCACTCAAAGCCCCGATCCCAGAGGTATTAATGTCGCTCTTCTTTATCAACGAGATCAATTCTTTTATTTACGACATGAATCCATTCCAATTCGTTTTTCCGGGAACAAACACAAATTAACCCGAGATATCCTACACGTATATGGAAAGATCATAACAGGCGATACCTTAGATGTTTTCGTGTGTCATTTCCCCTCCCGCTACGGAGGAGAAAAAGAAAGTGAAAAGGATCGTTTTGACGCGGCCCGCACTTTACGGGGATCTAGCGATTCCCTGTTACTGATACGAGAAAAGCCGCAGATACTCATTATGGGAGACTTCAATGATACCCCTCAAGACAGAAGTATTTCCGAGATATTCGCTGCCCAAGCCTTTCCTGAAAATACGCAGATCACAGATTCCACATCTTGTACCTATTATAATTTGTTCGCAAGCCCCCATATAACTCAATTCCCGGGTAGTCATAAATACCAAGGCGAATGGAGCCAACTCGATCAAATAATCGTAAACCGGGATCTCATCACGCAAGAGTCTTCCATGCATATCATTCCGGAAAGCATCCACATATTCGCTCCTGATTTTTTATTGACTAAAGATAAAACATGGCGGGGGGTACGTCCTTTTCGAACCTATTACGGCTTTAAATATGAGGGCGGTTTTAGTGACCATTTACCATTAACAGTCGATTTTCTAATACGTTCTCAGATCAAACGCTGAAAAGAAAACCTTGAAACCTTTTTTCCGATCTCTTGTTATCCTATTAAAGAAGAAAAGCTATGTAGTCAACAAGCAAACAGAACACATATGGAAATAAATCTCGCCTCAATCCGGCAAGAATACACAAAAGGAGGATTAAGGGAAAGCGAACTTCCGGATAACCCATTCTTGCTTTTCAGTCAATGGTTACAAGAGGCTATAGACAGCAAAGTAGATGAACCCACGGCCATGCTAGTAGGGACCGTATCTCCAGAAGGCAAACCTTCCACCCGTACCGTCTTATTAAAGGACCTGCATGATGATAAGTTTATTTTCTACTCCAACTACGAAAGCCGAAAAGGCAGGCAACTGGCACAAAACCCGGCAATCTCTCTTTCGTTTGTATGGCATCAATTAGAAAGGCAGGTACATATCGAAGGTACGGCTGAAAAAGTCCCCCCGGATGAATCGGATCAATATTTCAAAAAACGCCCGTATAAAAGCCGGATCGGAGCTCGTATATCCCCACAAAGTCAACCCATCGGCAACCGTGTGCAACTTATACGAGCTTTCATTAGAGAGGCAGCTCGTTGGATTGGAAAAGAAGTGGAGCGTCCGGCTCACTGGGGCGGGTATGCCGTCATTCCCGAACGTATCGAGTTCTGGCAAGGTAGGCCCAACCGGCTTCATGATCGCATAGTATATACCCTTCAACCGGACGGCCATTGGAAAAAAGAAAGGCTCGCCCCATGAAATCAGGTACAAGTCCGATACCAAAGGATAAGAGATAGATAATTCATCGAAAACGATTATCTTTGTCTGTCAAAATACGTAATACCTATGAATATTAGATCCATATATCTAGCCGGTCTATTCGCAATCATCGGCTCCCACATAATCAACACAAACGCCCAGCAACTTAGGAATCCTTTCGATTTCCCGATCTTACTGAGCGGAAACTTCGGTGAGTTAAGAAGTAATCATTTCCATTCCGGAATAGACTTCAAGACACAAGGGGTAGAAGGTAAACCCGTACATACGGTACAAGAAGGATACGTATCACGTATATCCGTAAGTCCATGGGGCTACGGTAACGGGCTTTACATCACACACCCGGATGGAACGACCACCGTATACGGCCATCTACAAAAATTCTCGAAGAAAATAGCGAATTATGTAAAAGAGCAACAATACGCACAAGAAAGTTTCAATGTAAATCTCTTCCTTACGCCGGATTTGCTTCCTGTCGAGAAAAATGAAGTCGTAGCGTTAAGCGGCAATACCGGAAGCTCTGGTGGACCTCATCTCCATTTTGAGATACGAGACACCGAGACCGAGGAAGTCATGGACCCCTTGGATTATTTCTCGGATCGGATAACCGATACCCGTCCTCCTAAAATCCAAGGAATACAGATCGTCCCCATCGAAGGAAAAGGCGTAGTAAACGGCAAAAGCAAGAAGCTTGAGATAAAACCCGTCACGGCGAAAAACGGGAAACAGACAATCACTGGAAAAATCGAGGCATGGGGAGAAATAGGGCTCGCTGTAAAAGCCTATGATTATATGGATAATACGACTAACATTTATGGCGTACGAGAAATCACGCTCACGGCAGACAGCCAAGTGATTTTCCATAGTAATCTTGATAAGTTCGCATTTGACGAGACCCGTTATCTGAACACATTCACAGATTACGAAGAATGGAAAGATCATCGCTCTTTCTATATGCGTAGTTTCATCGAGCCGGGAAACCGTCTACGCTTCCTTGAAAGCGTAAACCGGGGAATCTTGCGTATAGATGAACCTCGTACCTATCATTTGACGTATACACTTGCTGACGCTTTCGGCAATGCCACCCGTTTATCCATCTGGATCGAGGGAAAGAAACAAGAGATCCCCCAGATCGATACGACTCATACAGAATTATTCCATTGGGGTAGCGAGAATAGGTTCGGCGCTAAAGGCATCCGTCTCGTCATGCCTAAAGGTAATCTATATAATGACCTCTACTTCCGCTATTCGGTGAAAGAAGATAGTACCTCATTATCAGCCACCCACATATTGCACGATAAGCCAATCCCTTTGCATGGAACGGCCCAGTTATCACTATTCTTGCAAAGCGATACGCTTGAGAATAAACAACAATATGGTGTGGTTCGCTTACAAAACGGACGTGCCTCTTGGATGGGCGGTACATACCGTAATGGCTGGATCGACGCAAATATCAAGGAATTGGGCAGTTATAAGATACAACAAGATACAAAGGCTCCGGTTATCACGCCGATCAACCAACAGACGTGGGTCAGCAAACAGAACTTCATATTCCGTTTGTCCGATAACTTAAGCGGGGTACAAACCTACCGGGGAGAAATAGACGGGCAGTTTGTCTTATTCGAGATGAATAATAAATCGGTTATTACCTATCGCTTCGATAAAGAGAGGTTGCAAAGAGGCAAGCATGAACTTAAATTAATCGTAACGGATGCTTGCGGAAATGAGTCGATTTATACACATCCGTTTACTTGGTAGGACGATTTATCGTATTTTTTAGGCAAAATATAAGTCCTTTGATTGCTTTACTTTAAGAAATTCGTATATTTGTTTCTTGTATATTTATCGTATTGAGTAGATTGCTCAACAATAAACACAATAATATTATAAACATGGAAAACAACGACTTATTAGAAATGGTAAGAAGTAAGGCACAAGGATGGCTTACGAAAAGTTATGATGCGGAAACTCGTGCTCAAGTTCAAGCGTTACTTGACAACGAAGATCCTACTGAGTTAATCGAGTGTTTTTATAAAGACCTAGAATTCGGAACAGGTGGATTGCGCGGAATCATGGGGGTAGGTTCAAATCGTATGAATATATATACAGTTGGCGCGGCTACCCAAGGTTTATCCAACTATCTGAAAAAGGAATTTGCGGATTTAGAACAGATAAAGGTTGTCATCGGCCACGATTGCCGTAACAACAGCCGTAAGTTCGCGGAAATATCAGCCGATATCTTCTCCGCTAACGGCATCAAGGTTTATTTATTCGAAGACCTGCGTCCGACTCCGGAAATGTCATTCGCTATCCGTAAACTGGGATGCCAGAGCGGTATCATCTTGACGGCTTCTCACAATCCGAAAGAATACAACGGATACAAGGCTTATTGGGATGATGGCGCACAAATGATCGCCCCGCACGATAAGAATACGATCGCCGAGGTTAACAAGATCCGTAACGCTAGCGAGATTAAATTCAAAGGAAATAAAGAATTGATCGAGATCATCGGACAAGCGATCGATGATGAATATATCAAGGAATTAACAACGATTTCTTTGTCTCCGGAGGCTATTTCCCGCCATAAGGATATGAAGATCGTGTATACTCCAATTCACGGAACAGGTGTTAAATTGGTTCCTGCCGCTTTGAAAGCTTACGGATTCACGAACATTATCCATGTACCGGAACAAGATGTTGTTAGCGGTGATTTCCCGACGGTTATCTCTCCGAACCCGGAAGAGCCGGCTGCTTTAGCTATGGCTGTAGAGAAAGCAAAAGAGACTGACGCTGAATTGGTAATGGCTTCCGATCCGGACGCAGACCGTGTAGGTGCCGCCGTTAAGAATAACGAAGGCGAATGGGTACTTTTGAATGGTAACCAAACCGCTTTGATGTTCGTTTACTATTTAATCACTCGCTGGAAAGAGTTAGGTAAGATCAATGGTAAAGAATATATCGTAAAGACAATCGTTACGACAGAGACGATCAAGACGATCGCCGAGCGTAATGGCGTAGAAATGTACGATGTTTATACAGGCTTCAAATGGATCGCTAACGTTATGCGTGAGAACGAAGGCAAGAAAAACTATATCGGTGGTGGCGAGGAAAGCTACGGATTCCTTTGCGAGGACTTCGTTCGCGATAAAGACGCTGTTTCCGCTTGCGTTATCTTAGCCGAGATCGCAGCTTGGGCAAAAGATCAAGGTTTGAGTTTGTATCAATTGCTTCAGAAGATTTACGTGGAATACGGCTTCTCTAAGGAGAAAGGTATCTCTGTCGTGAAGAAAGGCAAGAGTGGAGCGGAGGAGATCGAGGCTATGATGAAAAAGTTCCGTGAGAACCCGTTGACAGAGATCGCAGGCTCTAAGGTAACTTATTTCTACGATTACTCTACATTGAAAGGTAAGGACTATGCAGAGAACGAAACCGTTACATTAGATATGCCTACTACCTCTAATGTGCTTCAATACTTCACGGAAGATAATACAAAAGTATCTATCCGTCCTTCCGGAACAGAACCGAAGATCAAATTCTATTGCGAGGTTCACTCCAAGGTAAAGAATATCGATGAATTGCCGGAGGCAGAGAAAGCGGCAGAAGAAAAGATCAATCAGATCAAGGCTTCTTTAGGGATCTAATCGAACATAATTATTACATATAGAGGCAAGGGCGAGAATCGTTCTTGCCTCTTTTTATTCTATCAGATCAAATCAGACTTACTGAAACAAAACGGCAACAAGGCCGTCGCGCTCGGAACGAGATACGCTTCCTCTTTTCCACAAAGAAGGACTTTCATTGGTTTGTTATAACGTTGCTCGGTTTCCAACATCACCTGCCGGCAGGCACCACAAGGCGTGATAAGATCCACACGTTCCCCATCCTTCATAGCCGCGATCGCCAAAATCTGAACTGCCGCATCCGGATAACGTGCTCCCGCATAGAATAAGGTGGTCCGCTCCGCACAAAGCCCAGACGGATAGGCTGCGTTTTCCTGATTATTTCCGGAAAGTATCTCCCCATTCTCCAATAGAACCGCCGCTCCCACATGAAACTTGGAATAAGGAGCATAAGCTTTTTTCGAGGCTTCAAAAGCGGCCTCGTACAATTGCCTATATATATTGTCCAATTCTCCTACCGCATAGACCTCTACCCGGGTCTCTAATTTCAATTCTTTCATTTTCTTGATTGTTTTAATGTTTTGAAAGAAACATAACTATAATTCTTATAGGCTATAAATATAAAAAGAATATATTAATTTCGCACCCACATCATAGAATATACCTTATATATAGAATAAAGACATATGCATTCAATGCTTCTTACATCCGATAAAGACCCGATGGGCGCCGCTATCATCGATTATCTCGCACATGGAAAAGCGAGTAAACTCCGTGTATTCTCCTCCATGTTCGATGAAGATGAGATTCCCGTGAATCAATTATTCCGGACTTTCCAAGAAATGCCCTCCTTGGAACAGAAAGCCCTTCAACTCAGTACAGGCAAAATATTGGATGTTGGTGCCGGAAGTGGATGCCACACCTTGGCTTTACAGGAAATGGGTAAAGAGGTTACCGCTATCGACATATCCCCTCTTTCCGTAGAGGCCATGAACAAACGGGGCGTAAAAGACGCCCGCTTACAGAATTTTTTTGACAGGAGCTTAACCGGACCATTCGATACCATTCTTCTCTTAATGAACGGTTCCGGGATTATCGGTAAACTGGAAAATCTCCCGGCTTTCTTTCACCGCTTAAAAGAGGTTCTAGCCCGGGACGGACAGCTTTTACTTGACTCTAGCGACTTAAGTTATTTATTTGAAGATGAAGACGGGAATCTGGATATCGCCCCCGAGGATGATTATTTCGGAGAGATCGATTTCCGCATGCAATATAAAAGTATCAAAGGGGATTCATTTGATTGGTTATATATAGATTTCAACACGCTGAATCTATACGCAAGGCAAGCCGGCTTTAAAGCGGAAAAAATAGAAAATGGGGAGCATTACGATTATCTAGCCCGTATCTCCTATTTTTAACCCATCAATTCCCGGTAGATATGTATTTTCTTTTATATATTTGTCCGGTAAAATCGGATCGAAAAGAACAGTTATGCGTTTATCCCTTCATTTTTTAGGTATATTATTATTGTCCCTCGTCTGTTTAAGCGCAGGGGCGGAAAGCCAGCGGAAGCTGACTTCCTATCAAAAATACATCAGTAAATACAGTGATTTGGCGATTCAACACCAAAAGAAATATCGCATTCCGGCAAGTATCACCTTAGCGCAAGGATTACTGGAATCCGGAGCTGGGCAAAGCGACTTGGCCAGACGCTCCAACAATCACTTCGGTATCAAATGCCATTCGGACTGGCGAGGCGGCAGGGTCTATCACGACGACGACCTGCGGGGAGAGTGCTTCCGGAAATACAAACGAGTAGAGGATTCTTATGATGACCATTCCCGCTTCCTCGCCGAACGCTCCCGCTACGAACGCCTGTTCAAATTAAACATCAAGGATTACAAAGGCTGGGCCAAAGGACTACAAAAATGCGGTTACGCCACCGATCGTGCTTACGCGAATAAATTAATCAAGGTTATCGAAGATTATGAGTTATACCGCTTTGACTCCGGTAAGAGAAAAAAGAAGACCTCTACCAAGAAGCAAAATCTTCCGGTGTTCAATTATCAAGTCTATCGTACCCACGGTTTGATCTATGTATACGCTAAGGATAACGACAGTTTCGACCAGATCGCCCGAAGCATGGGATTCAAGGCCAAGCAGTTGATGAAATTCAACGAGGTGCCTGAGGACTTCCCGTTGCAGGCAGGCGATATCGTATATCTGGAAAAGAAAAAGAAGAAAGCGGACAAGCCGAATTACGACCATGTGGTACAAGTCGGAGAGTCTATGCACAGTATTGCGCAGATGTACGGAATCCAGATCAAGAGTCTGTATAAAATGAATAAAAAAGACAAAGATTACATCCCGGAGGAAGGAGATGTCTTAAAACTTAGATAAGTAACATAAAAAAGTATTACCTTTGCGGTTCAAATAATATAGTACAATGAGTGATCAACGTTATAACCTGCGAGGCGTTTCCGCTTCAAAAGAAGATGTTCACAATGCGATAAAGAACATCGATAAGGGAATTTTTCCGAAAGCGTTCTGTAAGATCATCCCCGATATCTTAGGCGGTGATCCTGAATATTGTAATATTATGCACGCGGATGGCGCCGGTACCAAATCGTCCTTGGCGTATATGTACTGGAAAGAGACCGGAGATCTTTCGGTGTGGAAAGGTATCGCCCAAGACGCTCTTATCATGAATATCGACGACCTGCTCTGCGTAGGTGCCGTAGACAATATCTTGGTCTCTTCTACAATTGGACGTAACAAGCTGTTGGTTCCGGGCGAGGTGATCTCGGCGATCATCAATGGAACAGATGAGTTGCTGGCAGAGTTACGTGAGATGGGCGTTGGTTGCTACGCGACAGGTGGCGAGACCGCAGACGTTGGCGACTTAGTTCGTACCATCATCGTAGATAGTACGGTCACTTGCCGCATGAAACGTTCGGACGTAATCGATAATAAGAATATCCAAGGAGGAGACGTGATCGTAGGTCTGGCATCTTCCGGACAAGCCACTTACGAGAAAGAATACAATGGAGGTATGGGTAGCAACGGCTTGACCTCTGCCCGCCATGATGTTTTCTCTAAGTATTTAGCGAAAAAATATCCGGAAAGCTACGATGCCGCCGTTCCCGAAGAATTGGTTTACTCCGGAGGATTGAAACTTACGGATAAGATCGAGGAATTAGGGATCGATGCCGGAAAGATGGTGCTTTCGCCTACACGTACCTATGCGCCGGTAATTAAGGTATTGCTTGATAAACTACGCTCTCAAATCCATGGTATGGTACATTGTTCGGGAGGGGCCCAGACAAAAGTCATGCATTTCGTAGAGAACAAGCGTGTAACTAAGGACAATCTCTTCCCTATCCCACCGTTATTCCGCACGATTCAGGAGCAGAGCGGTACGGACTGGAGCGAGATGTACAAGGTATTCAATATGGGACACCGGATGGAGATATACATCGCTCCCGAGCATGCGGAAGAAGTAATCGGCATCTCAAAAAGCTTTGGTATTGATGCGCAAATCGTGGGCTTCGTAGAGGAAGCTGATAAAAATGAATTGATTATCGAAAGCGAGAAAGGTCGCTTCACCTATTAATAAAGATAAATGGCCGAAAATAGTTTACTTGGTAAATTAGACGGATTAGTGAGCCGTTTCGAGGAAGTCGGTACCCTTATTACCGACCCGGCGGTGATCGCCGACATGAAACGGTTCGTAAAACTGAACAAAGAGTACCGTGATTTGGAGAAAATTGTGGGAGCTCGTTCGGAATACGTGAAAGTATTGAACGGGATCGAGGAAGCGAAAGCCTTGCTTGAGTCCGAGCAAGATCCGGAAATGCGGGAAATGGCCCGTGAGGAGCTGGATACCTGCAACGAACGTATTCCCGCTTTGGAAGAAGAGATAAAATTATTGCTCGTTCCCGCTGATCCGCAAGACGACAAGAACGCGATCGTTGAGATACGAGGAGGAACGGGAGGTGACGAAGCCGCCCTTTTCGCCGGTGATCTATATCGTATGTACGTGAAGTATTGCGAACTGAAGGGATGGAAAATAAGCGTGTCTAGCTTTAGCGAAGGCTCGTCCGGCGGTTTTAAGGAAATCATCTTCACGGTATCGGGCGAGAAAGTATACGGAACGTTGAAGTATGAGTCCGGTGTACACCGTGTACAGCGTGTACCGGCTACGGAGACGCAAGGACGTGTACATACCTCCGCCGCTACAATTGCCGTATTGCCTGAGGCGGATGAATTTGATGTTGAGATTAATGAAGGGGAGATTAAATGGGATACCTTCCGCTCCGGTGGGGCCGGTGGTCAGAACGTAAACAAGGTGGAATCAGGTGTCCGTCTGCGTTATGTCTGGAAGAACCCCATTACAGGTGTGAGTGAGGAAATCTTGATCGAATGTACGGAGACACGAGACCAACCGAAGAACAAAGAAAGGGCGCTTACCCGTCTTCGTTCGTTCATTTATGACAAGGAACACCAGAAATACTTGGACGATATCGCCAGCAAGCGTAAGACCATGGTATCTACCGGTGACCGCTCCGCGAAGATCCGTACGTACAATTACCCGCAAGGGCGTATCACGGATCACCGTATCAATTACACGATCTATAATCTTTCAGCCTTTATGGACGGTGAAATTCAAGATTGCTTGGATCACCTGATCGTAGCGGAGAACGCTGAGCGACTGAAAGAGTCTGAATTGTAAACACATCCAATCATTTCATACTGAATAAGAAAATGAACAAACAACAGCTATTCGAGAATATTAAAAAGAAACAATCCTTCCTTTGTGTCGGATTAGATACAGATATAAAAAAGATCCCGCAACATCTATTGTCGGAAGAAGATCCTATTTTCGCATTCAATAAAGCGATCATCGACGCTACCGCCGATTATTGTGTCGCTTACAAGCCGAATCTGGCTTTTTACGAGAGCCTCGGCACAAAGGGTATGATGGCTTTTGAGAAGACTGTGGCTTACTTACGGGAGAATTATCCCGATCAATTTATCATCGCCGACGCGAAACGTGGTGATATCGGAAATACCTCCGAGATGTATGCCCGTTCTTTCTTCGATCATATCAAGGTAGATGCCGTAACGGTCGCTCCCTATATGGGCGAGGATAGCGTAAAACCATTCTTGATCTACCCGGAGGCTTGGGTAATCTTATTGGCCTTGACCTCCAATAAAGGCTCACATGATTTTCAAATGACGGAAGACGCAAATGGTGAACGTCTTTTCGAGAAAGTACTAAAGAAATCGCAAGAATGGGCTAACGATGAGCAAATGATGTATGTAGTGGGCGCTACCCAAGGCAAGATGTTCCTTGATATCCGTAAACAGGCCCCGAATCATTTCTTGTTAGTTCCGGGCGTAGGCGCTCAAGGTGGAAGCTTGGCGGAAGTAGCTCAATACGGGATGAACGACCAATGCGGTCTTTTGGTAAATTCTTCCCGTGCGATTATTTACGCGGATAAGACGGAGGCTTTCGCCAACGTAGCCCGTGAGGCGGCACATGCCGTACAGAAAGAAATGGCCGGTTATCTACATGATAAGGGAATTATTCCCTGCAAAGCATAGGCTATATAAAGAATTTTCACCATTTTTGCAAACTAACTGTCTATAAACAGCGGACAGTCAACGAAGATACATATATAATTGAATAAGTAATGGAGTTTTCAGCCCAACAAATTGCCGGCTTCCTGAACGGAACGATTGAAGGAGATCCGAACGTTAAAGTCAGCAACTTCTCTAAAATAGAAGAAGGAAAGCCAGGTACATTGACCTTTTTGGCGAATCTTAAATATGCGCATCATATTTATAATACCGAGGCAAGCATTGTTTTGGTGAATAATGATTTCAAACCGGAACAACCGATAAGAGCCACACTTGTAAAAGTAGAGAACGCTTATGCGGCGCTCGCGATGTTATTAAATTTGGTAGAGCAATCGAAGAGCAAAAAGAAGGGGGTTGATTCTACCGCTTTTATCGCCGCTTCCGCGACCGTGAGCGACGATTGTTATGTCGGTAACTTCGCCTACATCGGAGAAGGCGTAAAAATGGGTAAGAACTGTATGGTATACCCGCACGCTTATATCGGTGATCACGTGACGGTAGGAGATAACTGCGTATTCTATCCGCATGCCACCGTTTACGAGAATTGTATAATCGGCAATAATTGTATCCTTCATGCCGGTAGCGTAGTCGGGGCTGACGGTTTCGGATTCGCTCCCGAAGGTGAGACTTACAAGAAAATCCCGCAATTAGGCAACGTTATTATCGAGGATGATGTAGAGATCGGAGCCAATACGACAATTGACCGTGCGGTGATGGATTCTACGATCATTCGCCGAGGCGTTAAGCTGGACAATCTCGTACAAATCGCTCATAACGTGGAGGTAGGCGAGAATACCGTGATGGCGGCGCAAGTCGGCATCGCCGGTTCCGTAAAAGTAGGAAAGCATTGTATGTTTGGCGGACAAGTTGGTTTGGCCGGACATATCCATGTGGCGGACCACGTCGTATTCGGAGCTCAGGCTGGCGTTATCAGCGACGTGAAGGAAGCGACGACATTGCTCGGGGCGCCGGCGATCAACGCTAAAAACTTCATGCGTTCCAGCGCGATCTTCAACCGTCTTCCGGATATATACCGCTCGCTGGGGCAAATGCAACGGGAAATCGAACAACTCAAGAAAGAAATTAATAAACAATAAAGACCTATGCAAAAACAGAAAACGCTTGCGGCAAGTTTCTCCTTGAAAGGAAAAGGGTTGCATACCGGATTAGATATAGAGATTACATTTAATCCCGCACCCGAGAACCATGGATACAAGATCAAACGTGTCGATATGGAAGGCCAACCGACGATTGACGCCTTGGCCGAGAACGTGGTTAATACACAGCGAGGTACGGTGCTTAGCAAGAATGGCGTTCAAGTAAGTACGATCGAGCACGCGATGGCTGCTTTATACGCTTACGAGATCGATAACTGCTTGATCGAGGTAAACGCACCCGAATTTCCGATCCTAGACGGAAGTTCTCGCTTCTTCTCCGAGGAAATCCAAAAGACAGGGGTCGTTGAGCAAAACGCTCCGAAGGATTATTATATCGTAAAACACAAGATCGAGGTAAAAGATGAGGAAACCGGTTCTTCGTTGATCATCCTTCCGGATGATAAGTTCAGCGTGAACGTATTGATCTCATTCGATTCGCCCGTGCTTTCCAACCAATTCGCCACGTTGAACGATCTCAGCGAATTCCCGACAGAATTGGCGGCTTCACGTACGTTCGTATTCGTACGCGAAGTGGAGATGTTGCTCAACCACAACTTGATCAAGGGTGGCGATTTAGACAATGCGATCGTTATCTACGACCAAAAGATACCGCAAGAATCTTTGGACAAATTGGCAGATATGCTGAACATCCCTCACAAGAACGTGCAGGAATTAGGCTATATCAATAACAAGCCGCTTGTATTCGATAACGAACCGGCACGTCATAAATTGATCGACGTGATCGGAGATATCGCCTTGATCGGTAAGCCGATCCGCGGACGTGTGATCGCTACCCGTCCGGGACATAAGATCAATAACCAGTTAGCTCGTATGATCCGCAAGGATATCAAGATGAACGAGGTGCAAGCCCCGGTATACGATCCGAACCGTGAGCCGGTGATGGATATCAACCGTATCCGTGAATTATTGCCGCACCGCTATCCGTTCTTATTGGTTGACAAGATCATCGAGGTTGGCGGGAACTATATCGTAGGCGTAAAGAACATCACGACCAACGAACCGTTCTTCCAAGGGCATTTCCCTCAGGAGCCGGTCATGCCGGGAGTCCTGCAGGTTGAGGCTATGGCACAAACAGGTGGTTTGCTAGTCTTGAATTCCGTAGATGAGCCAGAGCGCTATTCTACCTACTTCATGAAAATAGATGGCGTGAAATTCCGCCAAAAAGTCGTTCCGGGCGATACGTTGATCTTACGTCTGGAATTATTGGCACCGATCCGTCGCGGGATCTCTACCATGAAAGGGTATGTATTCGTTGGTGATAAATTGGTTAGTGAAGCCGAGTTCATGGCTCAGATTGTAAAAAACAAATAATAAGATAAAGTACGATAATGAATATATCTCCTCTAGCAGTCGTTCATCCAGAGGCCCAGATCGGCCAGAATGTAACTATTGATCCGTTTGCCGTGATTGAGAAAGATGTCGTAATCGGTGATAATTGCCATATATATTCTCACGCCGTTATCTTGGATGGCGCACGGATTGGTAAAAATTGCAATATTTTCCCGGGAGCGGTCGTTGCCGGTATCCCTCAAGACATGAAATTCGCGGGGGAAACCACGACGGCGGAAATCGGAGATAACACGACGCTTCGCGAATGCGTGACGATCAACCGGGGTACCGCTTCCAAAGGTAAGACCGTGGTAGGTCGCAATTGCTTAATCATGGCTTATTCGCACGTGGCCCATGATTGCGTCTTAAAAGACCATATTATCATCGGTAACGCTTCGCAAATCGCCGGGGAGGTAGAGATTGATGATTTCGCTATCGTAAGCGGAGGTTCCTTGGTGCATCAGTTCACGCGTATATCCAAGCACGTGATGGTACAAGGCGGTTCTCGTATCGGAAAAGATATCCCTCCTTATACCTTGATCGGCCGTGATCCGATCGTTTATTGCGGTATCAATATCGTAGGTTTACGTCGCCGGGGATTCACGAATCAGCAGGTATTCTTGATTCAAGACATCTATCGCACGCTGTATACCCGAGGCTTGAATAATACGGAGGCGCTGAAAGCGATCGAGACCGAGTACGAGCCTAGCGAGGAACGGGATTTGATCCTCAATTTCATCAAGTCTTCCAGCCGGGGTATCGTAAGAGGTTCGATCGACGAATAAGCGACACAAACATCCGGACAACCAAAAACAAATCGGCGCAAATCCACATCTTACAATGAGGGGTTTGCGCCGATTCGCTATTTATGTCACCAAAAGGTTATTTATAGGGTAATTCCCGTGATCTGCCGGATCATTTCAAGATCGATCCCCATGGCTTTCATCTTCTTGGCGTTTTCGAGGTTCGCTTCTGTCTCGCCTTTTGCCAGTCCTTTCGCCTTACCTTTCTCCTTATTTTCCGCTCTACTTTCCGCTAGTCCTTCCAGGTATCCTTCAAGCTTCGCCGAATCCAATACGTCATTTTGTATCATGACCGCATTCAGGTGTTCGTCGTAAGCGTATCTATCCTCGGGGGTCATGGAGTAGTATCTCAATTTTTCTCGAGCCTCGCCTAATCCCGGAGTCATGGTGTCAGGACGAATTGTTCCTCTTTTAAGGTAGTCCATCCATTCTTCTAGGGGAGTGACGGCTATCTTATCGAACTTATTGGTCCGTATGAGTATATATTCGGGGAAAATCTCGGGGGATAGCTTGGAGACAATTACGCTCCTCTCTTTCGTGTTGACTACCAATTGATCCTTGGTATGTACGCCGATGAAATGATTCTGCCCGTGATAAAGGTAGTCCTCGCCCTGTCCGATGTCGAAGTAGAATATGTTGATTGAGTATATTTTCTTAACCTTGTGGTAGTCCTCGCCCAGTGATATGTACTCGGTTATGGTTTTCGCCACGCCATAGAGTACCTGTTCGAGATAATATAGCTTGCGAATATTTTATATTTTCACGATGATGATCTCGCCCTTGTCGTTAAGTGCCTTGGCGTACACCCTGTTGAACTTGTCATCCTCAGACAGTTGATTACCCTCGCTCTCCAGTAGCTCCACGATGGTAATCTTCTCTCCAAGAAAAACCGTGAGAAAACCTTCCAGCACACCGAAGTTGGCTTTTTGCCGGAGCAGTCTCTTGATCGCCCAATCGAAACGTATGTATCGGTCTTTTAATTCTTTCATGCGTTGATCCTCCTCTTTTTTATCCATAGTTGATAGGTTTTAAGTTACGGCCCAATAGCGGGCGGTGCCGTAAAGATATGTCTTTTCGGGCGAAATGCAAAAGATTGATATCTGATACTGTGATTTTTATTATTTACCCATATTACAATTACCTATTCAAGGTGACAACTGCCACTAATATCTCAGCCGCAGGTTCCGTCTCTTTGACGAAGGTTGAAGACGAAGCTACGACGGTCGCCTCAGGTTCAGAAGAAATCCCATACAGGGATCAGACGCGCACCCTCTTTCATTATTTATAGCGACGTATATTGGGTATATCCATATTTTTACTACTTTTGAGGCGATAATAAAACTAAACGACTATGCTATTTAGATTTCTAATCCTATCAGATGAAGCAGATGACTTCAAGCGCGAGATCAAGATTGATTCCGAGTCTACTTTCTTGGATTTGCAAAACGCCATTCTCGACTCTGTAGGTTATACAAAGGATCAAATGACCTCTTTCTTCATATGTGACGATGACTGGAGTAAAAAGACAGAGATCACATTAGTGGAGATGGATACCTCTTCCGAGGAAGACAGCTATGTCATGGCCGATACTCAACTGGAAGAATTGTTGGAAGACGAGCACCAAAAACTACTTTTCGTTTTCGATTATATGACCGAACGTGCCTTCTTCATGGAACTTCGTGAGATCGTTCCGGGAAAAGACTTGGATGCTCCTATTTGCAGCAAATCGGTAGGTACGCCTCCCGCCCAAATAGTTTCTTTCGATGAGTTCGAGGCTAAGAACGGCAGTACGGACGTAGGAGAAGATTTTTACGGGGATTCCGAATACGATATGGACGAATTAGACAAAAGCGGCTTCGACGGTTTAGGCGAAGGCCCGATGGATAATCCTTACGACGACGAGCGCTTTTGATGAATTCCCTCGTTATATTACTTGGGCCGACAGGAGTCGGAAAGACCGAGTTAAGCCTCCAAGTGGCGGAACGTTTCGGCTCTCCGATTATCTCTTCCGACTCCCGTCAGCTCTATAAAGACCTTCCGATCGGCACGGCTGCCCCAACACCGGAACAAATGGCTCGTGTCAAGCATTATATGGTAGGCACTCTCTCGCTTACCGATTATTACAGCGCCAGCAACTTCGAGGAAGACGTGGTCTCCCTCCTATCCGAATTACATAAAACGATCCCGACCGTCGTAATGACCGGAGGCTCTATGATGTACATCGATGCCGTATGTAAAGGTATTGACGATATCCCGACAGTTACACCGGAGATCCGGGATGCCCTATACATGCAATTTGAAACCGAGGGACTAGCCCCTATCCTCGCTGAATTAAAAGAAGCAGACCCTGTCCATTATGAGGAAGTGGACCGGAATAATTATAAACGAGTGATCCATGCCGTAGAGATTTGCCGGATGACAGGCAAGCCTTACTCCTCCTTCCGCACGAACATTAAGAAAGAGCGTCCGTTCCGGATCATCAAAGTAGGGCTTAATAGAGATCGCGACGAATTATGCGACCGCATCAACCAACGTGTAGATCTAATGATGAGCGAAGGATTATTGGAAGAGGCTCGCCGGGCTTATCCCTTCCGTCATTTGAATTCCTTGAACACGGTAGGTTATAAAGAATTATTCAATTACTTCAGCGGAGAATGGACATTAGACCTCGCCGTGGAGAAAATCAAACGAAACTCCCGGGTCTACGCCCGGAAGCAAATGACTTGGTTTAAACGGGACCCAGAAATAACATGGTTCCATCCGGATGAGACCGAAGCTATATTTACACATCTGAGCCAACAGATCATATAGCGTTTTAACAATGCCCATTATAAGGTGTTTACAATGGGCATTATAAACATGCTTGAATAGGCATTGTAAGCATCTTACAATAGGCATCAAGGTTTTCCGCTGACTATCAAAGCCAAACGCAACGACTTTATTTCTTGAAAACCAGATAAACCGCCGCTACCAAGAATACGAAAGCAAGCGCATGGTTCCATTTAAACGACTCCCCCTTAAAAGCAATGGTACTGAAGGCCACGAATACCACCAACGTAATCACCTCTTGGATCACTTTCAATTGAATCAAGTTGAACGGCCCCCCGTTATCCCGGAAACCGATGCGATTCGCCGGTACTTGGAAACAATACTCAAAAAAAGCGAGAAACCAACTAAACAGGATTACGCCAAACAAAGGAAGATGCTCGAACCAGCTAAACTGTTGCTTCATCTTCAAATGACCATACCAAGCGCATGTCATAAAAATATTAGACACGATCAACAATAAAATCGTATAAACACTTTGCATATTATCTTATTTTTCGAGGTAAATAATCTTCTTGTATATTCGTCATGCTCCCCCAAAGACTGTAACGAGCCTCCGGATTGATCGCTTCCAGACTTCTCAGCAGCTCTTTCATATCCGAACGACTGGAACCCGACTCATAAGGACAGTTCTTCAATTGTTTCCGGTACCCTTTCCATGCGGCGACCTGAATCAACTCCCTCTCTTCCACCAGACACATCGGACGGATGATCTCCATATCAAACTTATCCATTCTCAACCGGGGAGGCATTGTCCCGAAAGCCCCTTGGTGGGTCAGGTTCATCAACAGCGTCTCAAGGATATCATCTTGATGATGGCCTAAAGCGATCTTATTGCATTTATGCGCCTTAGCGATCTCAAACAAAGCTTTCCGGCGAGTCCAAGAGCATAAAAAGCAGGGGGATTTACGAGTGTCCGTAGAAGGATCGAAACTTGTCTCATGGACAATGAAAGGCAAATCATGCTCCTCTGCGCAACTTCTAAGATATTCCCGATCCGAACAATAAGGGATATTCGTCATCACGATATGTGCTACCACGACCTCAAACCGAGGACAATAGATTTTCGACCTGCGCCCCAGTAAATCCACCAAGGCCAAGGAATCTTTTCCTCCGGACAACCCGACCAAGATCCGGTCGCCATCATTGATCAAGCCATAGTCGAAAATCGCTCTCTTTATCTTATCCTCTATCTTGCGAAACAAACGTTCGTCCTCTGTCAATTTTGCCATATACTTCCTTTACGGGCGCAAAATTATATATTTATCTTTTCGATTTGTATGCCTCTACAAAAATATTCTTATCTTTGAAACTGCATAACTATATATAATCTAGAATAGACAAAATGAAACGGTTATCCAAAAAGCTGCTTTATACGCTAGGAGTTACACTCATATGCGGAGGAATGCAACTACATGCGCAAAGTCTTGATCAGGCAAAAAAATTATATAACGATGGGAAATACGCAGAAGCCAAACCTGTGTTCGAGAAACTAGTGAAACAAGCGCCAAGCAATGCCTCTTATAATCAATGGTATGGTGTTTGCTGTTTCGAGACCGGAGATTTAGCAGGAGCGGAGAAACATCTTAAGGTTGCCGTAAAGCGTAGGGTACAAGACGCTTATCGATACCTTGGAGAAGTATACTACCAGACCTATCGTTTTAACGAAGCCGAGGAGATGTTCGACGAATACATCACCCTCCTAACAAAAAAGAAACAAGATGTGGAGCCTTACCAGATCCGTATGGACTTGGCGAACAAAGCAAGCCGTATGCTTGATAAGGTAGAGAATGTCCAGATTATCGATAGCTTGGTCGTTGATAAAGATGATTTCTTATCAGCCTATACCTTAAGCGAGGAAAGCGGTACGTTGACCACTTACCAAGATTTCTTCCAGACAAACGATCCGGGCAACTCATCGGTATACATGAACCAGAAGGGGGATAAGATTTATTACGCCCACTCGACAGACGGTAACCACAATTGTCTTTTTACCCAATCCAAACTCATGGATCAATGGGGAGACGAGAAACAGTTACCAATGAATATCAATAGTGACGCCGACGATGGGTATCCATTCGTGCTATCCGATGGCGTAACGATTTATTACGCATCCAAAGGGAACGGCTCTCTGGGCGGATATGATTTATTCGTCACTCGTTACAACATCAATTCCGATACTTATCTTACACCGGAGCAATTGGGCATGCCCTATAACTCCCCGTTTAACGATTACATGATGGTGATCGACGAAGCCAAGCAATTGGGATGGTTCGTTTCCGACCGCTATCAACCGGAAGGAAAAGTCTGTGTATACCTATTCATTCCGAATGACAACCGCGAGCGAGTAGATAGCGAGGATATCGAACTAAAACGTGCCCGGGCCTCTATTGCCTCGATCAAGGATTCATGGAAACCCGGATCGAATTACGAAGAGCTTATTCATTTAGCTCATACCGAGATTCCTTATGGACGTATAGAGATAAAGAAAGATTTCACGTTCCCGATCCATAATGATATCGTTTATTACACCTTGGACGATATCCAAAGTCCGGAAGCGAAGAACTACTACGAGAAAGTAGTTTCCATCCATAAACAGATCAAGGAGTTAAATGAGAAACTAGAGAGCTTACGAGCCAGCTACATCAAAGGGAACAAGGCGAAGCGAGAACAACTGAAGCCTACGATTCTTGATGCGGAAGAAAAGTTAAACAACCTGCTCGGCCAACCGGACGAATGGGAGAAAAAGGCACGTAACGCAGAGATCGTATACCTAAGAAACAACCATAAATAAGAAGAACTATGCTACTGGACATAGCCATCATCGTCTTCCTCATGGTAGCGGCCATCCTACTGATACTGGCGGAGATATTCCTTCTTCCGGGAATAACACTCGCGGGTATAGGCGGGGCTATTTTCGCTATCGGCGGAGTCGTTTTCGCTTATACGGTAGGTATATGGGTAGGGCATCTGACTTTATCCTTATCAATCATTGCATTCGGAATAATCTTCGCTTGGTTATTGCGTTCCCGGTCTTTTAACAAGATCGCTTTAAAGACAGATATCGATTCCAAGCTGACATCCAGCAGGGATCTCGGAATAGAACCCGGAGACGAGGGGATCACGCTCTCACGCTTAGCCCCTATCGGCAAGGCCCGGATTAAAGGTATTAACGTGGAAGCGAAATCTCAAGACGAATTAATCGATGAGAACACGCCGATCGTAGTGATCAGGGTAGACAGTTACAACGTAATTGTCCGTCCTAAAGAAGAAACAAATATTCACGCTTAATTTTTTATATATGGAAATAACCTTTTTGCCACTTATCCTATTGGGGGCCGCAGTACTTCTGCTGGCAATCTTTTTCTATTATGTGCCGTTCCTGTTATGGATCTCGGCCAAAGTATCAGGAGTCAATATCTCCTTGATCCAGTTATTCTTGATGCGTATCCGAAAGGTTCCTCCCTACATCATCACTCGTGCGATGATCGAAGCGCATAAGGCAGGAATAAAGACGCTTACACGCGACGAGCTGGAAGCGCACTATTTAGCGGGTGGACATGTCGAGAAAGTAGTGCATGCGCTGGTTTCCGCGTCAAAAGCGAATATCGACCTTCCTTTCCAGATGGCTACCGCTATCGACTTGGCCGGACGTGACGTATTCGAGGCTGTACAAATGTCGGTAAATCCGAAAGTGATCGATACCCCTCCGGTAACAGCGGTTGCGAAAGACGGAATCCAGTTAATCGCCAAGGCACGTGTCACCGTTCGTGCGAATATCAAGCAATTAGTGGGTGGTGCAGGAGAAGAGACGATCTTAGCCCGTGTAGGTGAAGGTATCGTATCTTCCATTGGTTCATCCGAAAGCCATAAGACTGTATTGGAAAATCCGGATTCCATCTCGAAATTAGTGCTTCGCAAAGGGCTAGACGCCGGAACAGCTTTCGAAATCCTTTCCATCGATATCGCCGATATCGATATAGGTAAGAACATCGGCGCTTTCTTGCAAATGGACCAAGCTCAAGCGGATAAGAATATCGCTCAGGCGAAAGCCGAGGAACGTCGTGCGATGGCTGTCGCCCTCGAGCAAGAGATGAAGGCGAAAGCTCAAGAAGCCCGTGCCAAGGTGATCGAGGCAGAAGCGGAAGTTCCCAAGGCAATGGCAGACGCTTTCCGCACAGGAAACCTAGGCGTAATGGACTATTACAAGATGAAGAACATCGAGGCGGACACTTCTATGCGTGAAGCGATAGCTAAACCGACCGGTGCTCCATCAAAACCATTAAAGGACTAAAATAGTTATATAAATAGAACTATCTCCAAGGGCAGGGTTCATACCTTGCCCTTTCATGATTATAATATAAACTTAATTATCTGATTGAATATGAGAACAATCCCCGCTTCAGAATTAGCGATCCATTCAGATGGCAGTGTTTTCCATCTGCATTTAAAACCGGAGCAACTTGCGGATCGTGTGGTACTTGTTGGTGATCCCGCACGGGTTACAACCGTCGCTTCCTATTTTGATTCTCAGGAATGTGAGGTTTCCAGCCGGGAGTTTCATACCATCACGGGCCAGTACAAGGGAAAACGTATCACGGTTGTATCCCATGGCATCGGCACAGATAATATCGATATCGTATTAAATGAGCTAGACGCTCTCGCTAATATAGACTTCTCAACCCGTACGATCAAGCCGGAATTCAAGCAACTTTCCCTGGTTCGTATCGGGACTTCCGGAGGGTTACAGCCATTTGTCCCGATCGGGACTTATGTGGCAGCGGAGAAATCGATCGGATTCGACGGGGTCATTTATTTCTACGCAAATAGTAATACCGTTCGTGACGCGGACTTGGAGTCTGAATTAATAAAGCAGCTTGATTGGCGGCTTAGCGGCATATGGCCTTATGTCGTATCGGCAGATCCATCGTTGATCGAGCAAATCACCCGTAATGATATTATCCGGGGAACGACTATCGCGGCCAATGGCTTCTACGGGCCGCAAGGACGTGAGCTCCGATTGCCCTTGACCGATCCGGAATTGAACCGGAAAATAGAGGCTTTCGATTACAACGGGCGAAAGATTACGAACTTCGAGATGGAGAGCTCCTCTTTAGCAGGTCTGGCCGCCCTTATGGGACACCGGGCAATGACCGTATGCTGTATTATCGCCGGACGTGTGGATAATCATATGAATACGGATTATAAAGGTTCTTTGGAAAAACTGATTGAAACTGTATTAGACCGTATATAATAATATCAAGACCATGAAGTGGGATCATTCATTAATCGATACGTTGGAATGGGGAAATCAGATCTCCCATAAGGAAGATAAAATAAAGATAGCGGATCTTATCGCATCTAAAGTCGAAAACGGACAAGTCATAGGCGTTGGCTCCGGTTCGACCTCCTATCTAGCGTTGACTCGCATAGCGGAACGTATCCGAACGGAACGTCTTTCCATTTTGGCGATCCCCACTTCTTTAGAAATCCGGATGACTTGCGCCCAGCTAGGCACTCCGGTTACCAGCCTGTTTTCCCACAAGCCGGACTGGACCTTCGATGGGGCTGATGAAGTAGATTCCCACTTTAACTTGATCAAAGGGCGTGGAGGCGCCATGTTTAAGGAAAAGCTGTTAATCAGTTCCAGTCCGCAGACCTATATACTGGTCGATCCTTCCAAGAAAGTGGAGAGGCTGGGAGCTAAATTCCCGATCCCGATAGAGATTTTCCCGGAAGCTCTCACCTATGTAGAGGACAAACTCCAACGTTTGAATCCCCGTGAGATAAAACTTCGTATGGGACAAGGTAAGGATGGACCGATCATTACCGAGAATGGCAATATGATCCTTGACGTATGGATGGACTATATCCCTGAAAATACAGAATCCACCCTCAAGTCGATTACAGGCGTACTCGAGAGTGGACTCTTTATGAACTATAAGGTAGAAGTATTAGGGCTTACTTCATGAATCCTTGTTGTTTCAATACCTTCAAGAGTACCTCGGAGAAATGTTCACTATTTTTCTTCGTATAGCGTACGTCCGTAAAGACCTGCGCCAGTGTTTCCTTATTATTCTCCCTTACAAACTGCTTATTCACCTCTAATGCCTCTTTCTCACTATACAAGGCATCGATGGAAGCCGGAGTAAAGTCCGTATAAGTCTCGTTTTGTACCACAGCCGCCAATGGTAAACGTTCTACTTGAGCGGGTATAGGCTCTGCCGGATAACCCACCGTAACCGTAACGATCGGGACAACCAGACGGGGAAGAGAAAGCGCCTCAATGATCTGGTCCGCATTATAAGCCGTCGTACCCAGATAGCAAATGCCTAAGCCTTTTTCCTCAGCGGCATTACAGAAACTCTGGGCGAACAACATCGCATCTATCGTCGAAGCGATAAACGTTTGCAAATTGTCGAATCCGGCCTCCGCTTTCCTGCACTCCGCCCATTTAACAAAACGGTTCGCGTCCGCACAAAAAGTAAGTACGACAGGCGCCCCCGTAATCATCGGCTGGTTAAAATGAGCCGGAGCCAGTTTCTCCTTGTTCGCAGGGTCGCGGGTAACCACGACACTATACAATTGCATATTTCCTGTATTCGAGGCACGAGTAGCCACTTCCAATAATTCATTCAGCAAAGACTCCGGGATATCCTGATCCGTATATTTACGGATACTTCTTCTATTCTTCATGCATTCTAACATAGCAATCCTATTTTTAAATTCTCAATAACTAAATCCTAATATCCATGCCGGCATACGGTTAAACACGCTTTTCGGTAACCCGTAGATAGCCGCATAAGCGTCGGGTACGAAGCGGAGACGATCATATCCCCTTAAGGGATCACCTACGGCGAAGATATATTTACCGCCAATCAAGAAATCCCCGTTCGCCATGAATTCCACGTTCGCCACGGAACGCATCTGGCTTAAGAAATAGGTTTCACACATCAATTGCCGATTCTCCTTATCTCCGAAAAAAGAGATCAGCAAGTTGGTATCCCCCATAAAGACTTTCTGCTTGGCCGGAGTGGTTCCCAGTTGGTCTGCCGAGTAATAAATAAGCCTCATATCATGGAAGAAACGCAACAGGCTATCGCTTTGCTGACGAAGCATATTTATCTTACGGGTTACATCAATCGATTTCGGACGTAAAGGAGCCGACTCAGCCACCATCATAAAATATTTTTGAGCTCGTTCCAGATTACTCATCGAAATAGAAACCACCGAAGGCAAATCCCGGCAAATCTCTTTTCTCACTAATTCTTGCAGACGGAAATAATACATATCCGGGTCTTGCCAATAAAAAGGATAACATCCATGTTCCAGATAGTTCCGGTAAATCGGCACAATATTCATCTCCGCATTGATCTCCTTCACCAAATCATGATGGTTCGCTAAGATATCTTCCAACGGAATGGGATCTTTATCCAGAATGCTTTCGTAAGAAAGGAATTCACGGAACGACATCGGATGCATGACATAAAAAGCAGCCTCATGCCTTAACCCGTTCCGCACCTCTGTCTGCGAGTACAAAGAAGTGGTAGCGAAAACAATCTTTAAGGCGGGGTTGGCATCCAATAAAGTTGAGACCTCTTCCATCCAGCCCGAATAGAAATGGATCTCATCCAAAAACAAATAATGCCCCCCGGCTTGCAGGAACTCCTTAACCGCATCGGTCAATGAATGTGTCTCAAACCAGAAATCATCCAGATTCACATACAGGGCTTCCCGTGAATCTTCAAATTTCAACTTAATATGCTGTAACAACAAGGTAGTCTTACCAACCCCTCGAGAGCCGAAGATGCCGATTAACCGATCCTCCCACTCTATCCGTGCATGCAAATAACGCAGGAATGTACAATTTATTCCTTTCAACAATAGCTGATGATTCCGCTGAAGCAAGTCCATATACAAATCTGTTTTACGCGAATATAAAAAATGTTCCGTGTTTTTCGTACCTTTGTCAACACTAAACCAATAAAAAGATGAATACATCCAAAGTCTACTTTACTAATTTACGCACGACCCCCAGCAGCAACCTGCTGGATAAGATGGAACGTCTGGTAAAACGTGCCGGTATCGCCAATATCGACTTCAAAAATCAATTTGTAGCCATTAAGATCCACTTTGGCGAACCGGGGAATTTGGCATACATTCGTCCTAATTACGCCGCTCGCTTGGTAAGCCTGTTACGTGAATTAGGCGCGAAACCGTTCCTTACCGATTGTAACACCTTATACTCGGGCCGTCGCTCCAACGCTGTCGATCATCTTCAAAGCGCCATGGAAAATGGGTTCAATCCCATGTCCGCCGGTTGCAACGTTATCATCGCCGATGGCGTGAAAGGTACGGACTACCGGGAAATCGAGATTGACGGGCAATATTGCAAGGCCCCGAAAATAGGTGCCGCTATCGCCGATGCCGATATCATCATTTCCATGAACCATTTCAAAGGTCACGAGCAAGCCGGTTTCGGCGGTGCGCTGAAAAACCTCGGGATGGGATGCGCCAGCGTAGGCGGTAAACTGGAATTACATTGCGCCTCACAACCCCGTATCGATACGGAGGCTTGTAAAGGCTGTAATATCTGTGTAAAGCACTGCGCTCACGATGCCATCCATTTGAATAACAGCCGAAAGGCCGAAATTGATTACGAGCGTTGTGTAGGTTGCGGGCAATGTGTGGCTCTTTGCCAGTACGACGGTGCCGTAATGGGCGAAGGTGATACTTCCGAGCGATTGAATTACAAGATCGACGAGTACACGAAAGCCGTATTAGCAGACAAGCCTCATTTCCATGTTAGTTTTATCATGAACGTATCTCCGGAATGCGATTGCTGGAATCATAACGATGCCGCCATCATCCCCGATTTGGGGATCGCCGCATCTTTCGATCCGGTGGCCTTGGATAAGGCTTGCGCCGATATGGTTATCAACGCTCCTATCATCGGAGGTAATAAATTAGCCGAGACTCATCCTCACGAACACCTTGAGGGAGAGGATAAATTCCATTTGATTCATCCGGATACGAACTGGCAAGCCGGCCTACGTTATGCGGAGGAAATCGGACTGGGTTCTCAAGCGTATGAATTAATAACGGTTTAATAGACGGAATGAGTACAATTTGCGCTATATCTACAGCTCCGGGAGTAGGAGGAATCGCAGTGGTCCGTGTCTCCGGGCCGGATGCTTTCAAGATTTGTGATCGGATATTCCGGCCGAAGAAGGCAGGTAAGAGTTTATCTACCCAAAAGGCTTATACCTTAACGTATGGTTCCATCGTCGGTAACAATGACGAAACCATAGATGAGGTGATCGCCGCAGTTTTCCGTGCCCCCCATTCTTTCACGGGGGAAGATACGGTGGAAATCACCTGCCACGGCTCGACGTATATCCAACAACAAATCCTGCAATCCCTTATCTCCAGCGGATGCCGTATAGCGCAACCGGGTGAATATACGCAACGTGCTTTCATGAATGGCAAGATGGACCTTAGCCAAGCGGAGGCCGTTGCGGATTTAATCGCCTCCACCTCGGCCGGCCAACATCGTTTGGCTCTAAGCCAGATGCGAGGTGGTTTCAGCAAGGAACTTGCCGAACTTCGGAACCAGCTACTCCATTTCACCTCTCTCATGGAGCTGGAACTGGATTTCAGTGACCATGAGGAATTAGAGTTCGCTGATCGTAGCGAGCTTCGCACGCTTGCGGATCATATCGAACAGGTCATCTCCAAACTCGCCCAATCTTTCAGCGTAGGCAACGCGATCAAAAACGGTATTCCCGTCGCCATCATCGGTGAGACGAACGCCGGCAAATCTACTTTACTAAACGCCTTGTTGAACGAGGATAAAGCGATCGTCAGCGACATCCACGGAACGACCCGTGACGTTATCGAGGATACGATCAATATCAACGGCCAACTCTTCCGTTTCATCGACACCGCCGGTATCCGTGAAACAAGCGATGCGATCGAAGCTCTCGGTATTGAACGTAGTTTCAAGGCTCTAGACCAAGCGCAAATCGTCATCCTCATGTACGACTTAACCCGTGACCTCAAGGATTTCGAGGCTTTCTATCAAGAAATAGCTCCGAGATTAACAAATAAGTCTGTTATCTTAGCGATGAACAAATGCGATGTATTACCCACATCCTCTCTCCCAACCTTCTCTTTCCCCACCGAAGGCTGGCATCAAATCGCTATTTCCGCCAAGAGCAAGCTGCATATCGCAGAGCTACAACAACTCCTCACGGAAGTCTCTTCCATTCCCACCCTCCACCAAAGCGACATCATCGTAACGAATGTCCGCCACTTCGAGGCACTTACGCATGCGCTGGAAGCTATACATAGGGTACAAGAAGGTTTGAACTCCAGCCTTTCCGGGGATTTCATCTCGCAAGATTTACGAGAGTGTATATTCCATTTATCGGATATCGTAGGAGAGGTTACGACAGATCAGGTGCTGGGGAATATATTTCGGCATTTTTGCATCGGCAAGTAAGGGGTGATTACCAACGGTTAGCATATATCATCAATGATTATTAAGGCGTTCATTTTGAGTGCCTTTCTTTTTAGCCTTATAAGCGATGGTTATCGTTTATAGGGCTTTTTCCGCTCATTTTTGTACCGCATTTGTTGCTCGCTTGTTACTCTCCGATTTTAGGTCGGAAAGGTCGTGGAGAAAGTTGACTATGGTTGACTATGATTTACGATAGTTGAACAAAATGGAGAAATTACAAGAGAAATAAACCTCTAAAAGTAACGAATATGGCAACAAGTAAAATGAAAATCAAGAAGGTATGTGAATGGTGTGGCACAACATTCTATGCCCAAAAACTAACGACACGCTTCTGTTCTCATCGGTGCAATAATCTTGCATATAAAGAAGCAGTGCGGCAGAAGAGAATACAAGAAGCAGAAACCAAAGTCCAAACGGTCATTAGTGAGCAACCCATATCCGATTTCAAGGATAAAGAATATCTATCATTCAAAGAGGTTGCAACCTTATTAGGGCTGAGTAAACAAGCCATATATAAAATGGTATATGCAGGAAAGCTACAAGCATTCCGCATCAGTAGCAGATTGTCCTTCATTCGCAAGGGGGATATTGACCGAATGCTGGAAGCTCGCCCTTATGAACAACGACAGCCGAAGGACACTATTCCCATCACCGACTTCTATACCACAGCTGAAGTGAAGGAGAAATACCATGTAAATGAATCATGGATATTTGTGGTAGCCAAGAAGAACAACATACCTCGGACTTTCAATCGTGGCAAGACCTATTGGAGCAAGAAGCACATGGACGCTTACTTCGCTAAGAAAGCCCCGAATCCCGACATTACCGAATGGTATAGTAGCCAAGAAATGCAGGATAAATTCGGCATGACCTTATCCGCTATCTACACTTTCGTTTCTAAGAATGCCATTCCAAAGAAGAAAGAAGGTATCATGGTGTACTATTCCAAGAAACATGTGGATATAGCCAAAGGCGTGGCAGCACCCGAAGAACCGCAGTATTATACGGTAGCCGAAGCAATGGAGAAGTTCAATCTCACCCGTGACCAACTCTATCATTATGCGAAGTATCATAATATTCCAAAGGTCAAGAAAGGCAAATACACGCTTATTTCCAAGCCCGAATTAGATAAGCTACTTGCAGCCCCAAAGATTGAATAAGTTATTTATCGGTGAATGTTGTCACCATTGAATCACCTTATTCTTTTGCACCAAACAAATGTAAAACTCTAAATATTAATAAGTATGACACACACGTGTACAAAAGTAACAGTTCGTCAGAGAGCGATTCGGAATAATCGCATTTCCTTGTATCTGGATTATTATCCGGCAGTCCGTAACCCTGAAACTATGCAGATGAGCCGTAGGGAATATCTCGGCATCTATATCTATGCCCACCCGAAAAACGAAATGGAATGGGAGTTCAACAACGATATGTTGAACAAGGCAGAGGCTATCCGTTGTATCAGAGTGCAATCGCTCATCAATGAAGAGTTCGGTTTCTTAGACAAGACCAAACAGAAAGCCGACTTTCTCGCCTACTTCAAAAAGATGTGCCGAAGCAAAGACCAGAAATGGATGTTTGTCTATCAGCATTTCTACAACTTCGTCAAGGGGCAATGTACCTTCGGTGAGGTGAATGTGGATTTGTGCAAGAAGTTCCGTGAATACCTGTTGAACGCCAAACAGCTTAAACACAGCAACCGCCCTATCTCCCTCAATTCGGCATCCGGCTACTACTCCACTTTCAGAGGATTGTTGAAGATTGCTTACCGAGACAAATGGCTTCGAGAAAACATCAATGACTATCTTGACAAGATTGAACCACAAGATGTGAAGAAAGAATACCTGACACTGGACGAAGTGAAACAACTTGCCGCCACTCCTTGCGACATCCCCGTTCTGAAAGCCGCCTCTTTGTTTGCTTGTATGACAGGTTTACGCATCAGCGATATTCTCAAGCTTCAATGGGAAGATTTTGCCATTGCTCCCGACCAAGGCTATTGCTTGCGTATCAGAACTCAGAAAACCCAAACGGAAGCGACACTCCCCATCAGTTACGAAGCCTACGAACTATGTGGTACGCCCGGCACAGGCAAAGTATTCAAGGACTTGAAACGGAGCATGATTAACTATCCGCTGAAGAACTGGCTCAAAAAGGCAGGAATAACGAAGCCGATAACCTTTCACGGATTTAGGTATTAAGCTTTTCGTAATCTATTAGGAGACAAGTAGTTTGCAAGAATTAAATTCAAACAGGTAACGATTTAGAAACGAACTAAGTTCTATACTCTGCATTGTTTTGCACTATTCAAAAGAACACCAACTAATATATACAAAGATAAGATTAATATAAAAGAAAAGCAAGTTTTTTATTTCTTTTTATGATACATACCATATTCTGTATAGAGATAATTTAACAACAAACTTAATTAAGCTTATAACAGTTACAGACATTACTATTATTTATTCATAATATGCTGTATTAAAAATATTATTCTATTTTCAAGCTTTTAATATAAGATACCAAATCACCTACATTATTAATGTTCTTTGATTTGTACCTCACTAACAAATCTGATTCATTCAACCTTATTGAGTATTTATCAAAGAGGAACTTGATAAAAAGGTTTCTGCTGTCCTTGTCTATAAATAAATTTTCTATCGAATCACTATAGCATAATTTAATATCTATATATTCCCAAAGAGAGGATAATATACCAAACTCAATCTTCTTAGTGTTATCAATAGAATACCCGGTAACTTCGTTATATTTAAACTCAAAGTTACATTTAGGGCAAAGACACCTTGTGTTGAATTTTTCTGCAAGTTCCTTATTAGAAAACAAAAGACTAGGATGTCTTAGTTTTAGAAGTTTAAGACTGTTATTATCTAGAAGAATATTATTAATATTGCCACAAATAGGGCACTGTATTTTATTGTTCATTATATTTATCTCCACTGATTAATATTATAATTAGATTCTATTTCATCCTCAATATCATCAGGAAGTTGGGAGAAAAAATCTAATCCTGTTATTCTTTCAACCTGGTCAACTGAATTTACATAATGATCCAGAGGATTATTACCAGATGCGTTTTTGTAAATAAAACCAATAGCTTTTGGTGAACCTTCATCTAGTCCGGCTAATATGACTTTAAAAAAAGCATTTGGAACACGGATTTTACGTTCTTTTCCAATATAGCTAATATCGTTTTTATATAATATAGGGCCACATACAATGTAAATAGTACCTGATTCTTCAACCCATCTTCGACAGTCGTCCTCCAATTCCTTCCAATCGCCTCTATTAAGATTATGATGTTGTGGACAAATGTTCGTCATATAAAAACTCTCTCTCATTGCTTGTTTGTCCCATTTATTATCAGCAGCCGGACACATATGACCTCTATCATAACCGGAATTACTATAATCGCCAGTCTCTACAGCAATACCTCTTGGTATGTCAGGGTCCGGATAAAAATGGCCGGCTCTACTTTCCTTTTCTACCAATTTTGAAGAGTTAAGTTCCCATGCCACCCAATTAGGTATATTTAATTCAGGATTGAAAGAGACGGTATAACCTAATCTATGATAAATGTTCTCTGCCCGTTCAATAGTGTTAAGAGGGATTTCGAGATTTTGAGATTGTTTATAGCTATTAGAACAAGAAATTAAACTTGTACATAAAATGACAAAGAAGGAAAATATTAGTCTCATACAGCAAAATATAAAATTAACACATAAAAAAAGTGATGAAGATATGCATTATTGTAACATACCTTCATCACCTATAATTAAATAATTAGTTTTTCTTTGCACTTAATAGATGCCATAGTTCTCTAACCCAAAGAACCAGGGAAGATAAGACTACAATGATCAGCCAATCTATAATACCTGATACATTCAAATTCCAACTAAGTGTGTGAAACATAGGTTCAACATTAAAGAACTCATAGAAGACCTCTACTATGATGATCTGACCAATAACAATAACACCTACAATAGTTTTGAAACCAGAACTTAGTTTAAGTTTGAATAGGCTTTTTCCAGTTTCAAAAGAACGAGTATTAAACATATACCAGAAATGTGTCCACACAAATATAGAGAAAATCAGTGTCTGCTCATAAGGAGTGACGCTATTTGCTTCGCCCAACTGTAAAGTTAACAAGTCCATTAAACTAGTAACATCACTGTGCTGGAAAATATAAACGAACAATAGTGTCAACAGGAAGAAAAAACCACCAACACCAACAATATCGAAAGCCATAGGCTTATTGATGATAAAGGCCTGTCTTTCTCTTGGCTTATCGTTCATAACCTCAGGTGAAGGAGGAAGTGAAGCCAATGCCATTGCACCAAATGTATCCATAATCAAGTTCACCCACAACATTTGTGTAACAGTTAGTGGTGATTCAGCACCCATAAATGCTCCAATTAGAACAATAAAGCAAGCAGCAACATTTACAGTTAACTGGAATAGCAAGAAACGTTGAATATTCTGATAAAGAGAACGCCCCCACATAACAGCCCTACCAATACTGCTAAATGAGTTGTCGATAATAGTTATATCACTAGCTTCTTTAGCGACTGAAGTTCCAGCACCCATAGACAAACCGACATGGGCAGCTTTCAAGGCTGGAGCGTCATTTGTACCGTCTCCGGTAACTGATACGACCTGATTTTTTCTTTGCAGAGATTCAACCAAACGCTGTTTGTCCATAGGTCTCGCTCTGGCAATAATCTTAAGATCAAGAACAATATCATCCAATTCACTGTCGCTTAATTTAGCAAATTCCGGACCAGTTATAATATGTTTCTCGTTGTCATTATTTGACCAAAGGCCAATCTGTCTTCCAATTTCAATAGCAGTACCAGTAGTATCTCCAGTTACTATTTTAACTTTAATACCGGCTTTCATACATTCTGTTACGGCATCAGGAACATCAGTTCTGATAGGGTCAGAAATAGCTACTATACCTAAGAAGTTAAGGCCTGTAGCAACTACCTTTCCGCTTTCGATATACTTGTCATTATCTTCCAGAATCTGATAAGCAAATCCCAATGTACGCATAGCTTTTTTCTGATAAGCCTGAAGTTGATTGTCAACCTCTGATTTACTTACATTTGCAGAAGAACTGTTACACATTCCGTAAACTATTTCAGGAGCACCCTTAACATATAGGATTTTCTTTCCATTAACTGAAGAAGTAACCACAGTAGCCATATATTTTCTCTCTGTAGAAAATGGTACCTCAGATAAAGTATTAGCACTCTCTTTTAATGCTACATGGTCTATACCTTGTTTATGTAACCATAACAGTAATGCACCTTCAGTAGGATTTCCAACTACATTTGGTTCTGTTCCTGACAGGTCAAGTGATGCAGTTGAGTTAACAGCAATACCTTCAGCAATAAGTTTGCTTGCTTCGTCACCATTTAGTTGTTGTTTATCCAGATCATAGAATTTGGTTTCATAAACCTGCATTTTATTCTGTGTCAAAGTACCTGTTTTATCAGTACAAATAACAGTAATTGCACCCATTGTTTCACAAGCATGCATTTTACGAACCAGATTATTTGTCTTCAACATACTTCTCATAGAATAAGCAAGGCTCAATGTTACAGCCATAGGCAAACCTTCTGGTACAGCTACAACAATAAGAGTTACTGCAATCATCAGAGTGTCCAAAGTATGAGCCAAGAGTCCTGACAATTCTGCCTCTGGCAATAAATACTCATGTAAACCTAAAACAGCCCCTATGAATATAACCGCAAAAGTTATAATAGTAGAAACACATGCAGTTTTTGACCAATCTCCAAATTTCTTAATAACCAGGTAAAAGAAAAGTGCAGTTGGAATAATCAAACAGCATGCCAACAGATTCCATGAGAAATAATGAGCTATTCTACCAACGATGATTAATGTAGCAAAACCATAGCTTAAGTTTGTGATAAGTTCACTCAAACCATCCAATTGCTCATTCAGAGGAGTTTTAACACCTTTCCTTACACCCTGTTGAGCAGCTAGAAGTTTAATGTATTCCTTATTTTCTTCTTCTGTAAGTTCTCTCTCTTCCTTTATCTCATCATATTCTTCCAACTTTTCATCTATATCACTACCAGTCATTTTAGCGAAAAGTTTACCGTTTTCAGTAGAATCGCCAACCTTATCTACTCTATATACTCCGTGTCCTTCCATTACTCTTGTACCACGCAATACATAATTGGAAGGATAAGTAGCTTCAGAATCAAATTCAGATTCAATAGTAGTTTTACTACAAACTGGTTCCCCGGTTAATGTAGACTCATCCATATGAAGTGTAATTGATTCCAGCAGTTCTCCATCAGCAGGAACTTCATCTCCAGTACTCAATAAAACGATATCCCCAACAACAATATCTTTTTTAGGAACTACCGTTACGTTGCTATTTCTAATTACTTTAACCGGTTCGTCATTATTAACCTTGTTCAATAGGTTAAAAGCCTTGTTTGCCTTAAGCTCAAAATAGAATGCTAAACCTGTTGCCAACAGTATCGCTACAAAAATACCAGCTGGTTCAAAAAAGACAGTCAAACCTTCCCCAAGGCCAAAATATTCATAGCAAGCTATACCAATAGATAAGATACCGGCTATTATTAATATGACAATTAAAGGATCAGAGAATTTCTCTAGAAATTGTTTCCAAAGTGGATCCTTCTTAGGTGGCGTTAAAAGATTCACGCCATACTTAGCACGACTCTCAACAACTTGTTGGTCGTTTAAACCTTCGTAATGTTTTCTTTTTTCCATATTTTATAAAATAATATTGTTTCTAATAAGTATTATTCTACTTCTCCATTGTTAAATTCTTCAAAGAATCCTTCAAGGCCGCCTTCAAGTTGTTTACTTAAATCTTCCATTTGTTTTTTTAGATCTTTGACTGCACTTTTTGTCATCTTTGCAAGAATCTGGCCTTTAATTCTGCCTATCTCCTTTAGTTCTTCATCAGTATATTCATATTTAGATAACTCTTCCTCTATCTCAGTAAATTCATTAGTTATATTGTTCCAATCTTCTTCAGAGTAATTTTCACTGTTATTATCTATCTTTTCCAACAATGAAGATAAGTCATTAACAGGAGTTTGAGAGGTCTCACAAGAAGTAAATACCAAAGGGAAAATGAAAAGAAATAGTTTAAAAATATTCATAGCTCAAATTATTTAAAAAACTCAGTTTCGTCGATTTTAATTGTATTGAAGTTATTATTTACAATACCATTCTGAATATTAATATTCAAAATATAATTAATAGTATGTTGAGAATTTTTCTTGCCAAAATCGAAGACATCTACACTTTTTTCATAATAACAGTTACGTGTAAACTTACCGTGAGTCATACCATCTTCGTATTTCTCCATCCAATCATATCCATATGCTATCTTAAGATAGTACTGGCCTTGTGGTATCTGATTTATTGTTATTGAAGAATTTTCGCTCACAAATATATATCGTATGCACCTGTCATTTGACAGGTCTATTATCTTCACAGCAATATCACAGCCCTCTCCCATATTAATATCAAAATAATTGTCCTGAAGGCCATATTTCGGTTTAACCCCATAGGAAGAAGGTAGTTCTCCATCCATACTGCTATTCGATTTTAGAAGCCAACCTTCATCTATGTATTTCTTTTGTATCTCGCTTAGAACAGGTGAAGTCTCAACCTTTTCTTTTTTATTATTTGCGCATCCACTAATAAGTAGAATCACAAAACATAAAATATATATAGATTTAATTCTCATAGAACTTAAACCAAACCATTAATTAAAGCAGCAATTACAATAACTAGTCCGACTATCTTACACATCATTCTTAATGCTGCCTTGTTTTTCTTTTTCTTAAAATTATTTTCGAGAAGTATTGGTATTACAAACCATATACATAACCCTATTATAACTGATATAATCATATTTAAATGTTTACGAAATAAAGAAACCAATGAAGAACATCGGTTTCTTTATTTCAGTATTTACAGTTTTAATCAACTAAGCCATCACGATACATTTCGTTAACCTTGTTTTGGATAACAGTGTATTCGTCACCGAGCTTTTGTTTTCTCTCCAATCCATTGCCGTAAGTACCACGTATAACAGCAATAGCTTTCTGTTCGAGGCTACCATTTACAGGTATTGCAGATGATGTTTGAGTTTTTTTCTCTTCTTTGACAACATCCGGCTTTGAACTTTGTTTAGAGTTGCTTTCTGATGAAGGCATCTCTGCTGTTGCTTTAGTAGGTTCTTCCTTTAATGTATTGTCTGTTTTCTCTACATTTGTTGAGTCAGCCTTTTCTGCTGTTTCTTCTGTTTTGGCAGGCTGAATAGAATCAGCTTTAGCAGTAACAGGATTCTGAGCTACATTTGTTTTTACTGATGTCTCATTATCTTTACCCACAAAAACAAAGAACAATATAGCAGCCAAAACAACTATACCCAAAAAGACCCAAAGGTTACGCTTGTTACCACCTCCTGTTTTATTAACAGGTTCCTGCGGAGCTGTATTCTTTGGTTGTATATCTTGTTTTACATCGGAATCAGCTCTCTTAGTTTTAAGAGTAACTTTTTTCTTAAGTTGAACCATATTAATCGTTACAAATTAAAGAGAATCCAGGTATCTTCTCAAAAGCAGTAGCTAAATCCATAACATTGCTTTCATTCTTAAGTGCATATACGCCATTATTATTCTTAATTGAGCATACGCAGTAAACATGACCTTCTTCTTTAGAGTCTGCTAACACTTCCAGATAGTCACCTGAGTCACTTTGAAGTTCTACACGTCCACCTTCATCTGCATAAGTTACGTCTTCACCTTCAATAGCTGCATCGTAATTCACGATACAAACATAAGCTGTGTCGATTTCACTAAGACTGGCAATATTGATCTGCTCAGTTTCCTCACCACCTGGAGCCGGTTCTTTGTTATCGCCCATATGGAGCATAAATGGAAACTTGCTTAAGTCACCCAAGTCAGATTTTTTACCTCTATATTCATTAGAGAATATACCACCGATTGAGCCGTCATTTTTCTTAAAGAAAAGGCAGAGATCAAGGTCTGTACTTGATGACCACATAAGTTTAACTTTAAGTTTACCAGAGAAAGTGAAAGCAGCTTGTTCTTCTTTTCTACGAAGAGTAATTTTCTTTTTTAATGTTACTTCAGCCATAATTATAAAAATTAAAAGTTATTATTCGCATATTAGTGAGAACCCAGGTATTTTATCAAAAGCAGTACCCAAATCCATAACAACACCTTCATTTATAACAGAGTTAATACCCTCATTATTCTTGATACTACATACATGGTAAACATGTCCATCCTCGGTAGCATCAATCAGGACTTCCAGATAGTCACCTGAGTCACTTTGTATTTCTACTCTACCTGAGTCCTGTGCAAAGTTTACCTCTTCTCCGTCTATAGCTTTACTGTAATTTAATACGCATACATGCGCTGTATCTATATCATTTAGACTGGCAATATTGATTTGCTCTGTAGATTCTCCCCCAGGTGCCGGTTCTGCTTCATCTCCCTTATGTAACATGAAAGGGAATTCAGACAAATTACCTAGATCAGACTTTTTCTGACGGAATGCTGAAGAGAATACGCCTCCGATTTGTCCATCCTTTCTTTTAAAGAAAATACACAAATCCAAGTCTGTTTTAGACTGCCACAACAATTTTACTTTTAGCAGTCCGTCAAATGTAAATTCCGCTGGCTTTTCCTTACGGCGCAGCGTAATTTTTCTTTTAAGCTGTACTTCTGCCATATGTTATTAGTTTAAAAAGTTAAAAATAATCCATTCTTACCCAATTCATTTTTTCTATATCAGCTATTAAAGAAATCATCTTTTGCAGATGGTTTCGTATGCTGTTTCTGTTTTGATTTTGTCACAGAATCAGAATCAAAGAAACTATCACCTGAAGATTCCTTTTTCTGACTATTCGTATTAGAAGGAACACTCTTGCCTTTATTTAGACCCAAGCTGTTCCCTTTAGGACTATCGGAGCCAAAGAAGTCATCACCTGAAGATCCTTTTTTCTGCCTACTTGTCTTAGAAGGAGTTCCCTTGCCTTTATTCTGGTCTAAGTTGTTTCCTTTAGGATCATCAGTGCCAAAGAAGTCATCAAAAGAAGAATCTTTAGAAGGTCTATCTATTTTTACTGGAGGTTTTCCATACTCTTCAGTATTATTTGGCATAGGAGAAGATATATGTTTCTTTCCACTAAGTTTATCTTCCCAGGCTTCTTCTGCATCAAAAATTTGCTTACGAAGATTCCTTATAATATCACTTCTGTCAGGGTATTTCTCTTGTAATACCTTGATAATTTCTTTAGCTTCAGGCCATTGTCTATCAGCAATAAATGTTTTCACATTAGAAACCAAACTCTCAAAATTCTTTTGATCTTGAATTAGCTTGAACTTGTCCTGTGCCTTTTCCAAATATCGTTTAATAGAATCATCGGATTTTATAGATAATGCTTTGTTGCATAGCTCTATAAGTTCTTCCCAATGTTCATTAAAACTTGCTTCATTTATCTTAATCTTTAACGATTCAAACAGCTCTATATCCTTAAGATATTTGTTCCGTCTTTCTTTAAGATAAACTATATGCTCATTCCATTTTCTAGGATTCTGAATATCCTTGTCAATGAGCTTATTGCATATTTCTATAGCTTTTTCAAAGTTCTCTTCTTTTTCGGCCTTAGTAAGTTCTTGTTCTAAGAAGCCCAATTCTTCCTTATGCTTCTTCTGTATATTTTGGATTTTGGATATACGTTCCTCAATCTCTTTATTATTAGAATCAGCATGCTTAGCCTTATTCAGTTCTTCTAATGCTTCCTTATATAATTTCTGACCAATAAAGGTGTCAGCTCGTAAAAGAAACTCTTTAAGGCTTTCTGTTAATTTGATTTTTCTTTGTGATTCAGTAAGAATACGTTTTGCCTCAGAAGAATCAGGGCGTAATTCTAAAGCTGCCTCACTCTTTGAATAAGCATCCTGCCATCGCTGTGAGTTCAAGGCATCCTGAGCCATCCTGATGGTTTTATTATATTGCTCATTCTTGACCTTGATTTCGGATAGCTTTCTGTTTGCTTCATCCAACATTTTCTTTACTTCCTTATCATCAGGCTTTAAAGTAAGAGCAATGTTTAAAAGATCTATCATGCTGCTATAGTCACCTTTCTTCTCATAAGATTCAGCGTCAACAATAGCGGCATTGAACTTTCTCTCATCTTCACGCATAGCAGCATTAGCAAGGTCTATTTCTTCCTGCTTCTTAAGTGCAGCTTCTCTTGCTTTTCTATCTTCTTCTGCAATTTTAATCTGTTCTAATTGTTCATAAGAGAGATTTTCGATATTCTTTCTTAAACTATCAAATTGAGACAAGTCCATTTGACTGTAAATACCAACAATCTCAGGTATATCCTTATTCCCAAAAGCAACTATATTGTTCGGAGTTACAGGATAACGCTGTAATAACTCTTCCTTGAACATGCTATTCTTAAATGAATCACCTATGAAAATAATATGACTTATATCTGAGAATACAATATCAAGTTCTTTTACATATTGAACAATATTGTCAACTACATCATTGACTATTGTTTTGGTTCTTTCTTCAATAACATTCTTCAGAATAGTAGCATTCTGCTTATTATGTGGAGCTCTGGAGAAAGTTATATCGTTATATATAACAGGACGACCAAACTTGGTGTTGTCAAGTTGTAATAGCCATCTTTCCAGATTTTGGCTTAATCTGTTAATTTCCTCTTCCTCTTCCTCTTTTCTCAGGAATTTAGTTGAATTATTAATTTGCCAAACAATCTGTTCCAGTAATGCCCGGCCTCTCAAATCAGTTCCATAACCTCTTAGGAGTCCTTCATTACCTTGTCTAACAAAAACATTATTGCTTTGTTTGTAAACGACATATCGGAGATTCTCATTGCAAGCTGTAATAACGAGAATGCAATTTGAATTATTCAACAGGCCCTTTTTATTGGAAAGTTCTACAGCTAAGTGAGAGATTCTAGCAACACTCTCTTTAATAACAAAATTATTCTCTTCTAATATATCGAGAAACACCTTCTGGGCGGCATACGAAACATCAACTGAAAAAGAGATATAGGTATCTATTTTCTCATTTTCATTAAAGTCCCTAGTTAGGTGTTCAAGTATATCAGATGCCTTAAAGATTTCTTTCAAGCTAACATCTTTTCCAAATCTTTTAAAGGTTTCATCTTCTTTTACGACTTTAGAGAATATATCACCATAGTAATGAAGCTCCTTATCCAGATAATGCTTCTGATAAGATTTACCATAAATAACTCTATCATTATTAATATCTTCATAAAAATAGAGCCAAATACGGTCTTCCCTATTAGGCAGATCTATACGACGAGGTATATTGTCGTAGCAGACTGCTGCGGCAATATACCATCTGTCTATATATAGTGATAATGTCTTCATTAACTAAACACTTTTTTTATTAATGTTTTCTCCAGGAAGCATGAGCCTTCTGCTATAATCAAAGGTTGATGATAAGCGAAAGAACCACCATTGTTTACTTTTCGTTTGGCACTCTTATATTCGCTGTCCTGGCAAATGAAAGCTCCTACCTTATTTGGAAGATCGGCGAAATCATTTCTGAGTTCAGCGTCCATAGTGCATAATTTAGTTTTTACACTTACAAAATTGATAAAGATATTGAAAAACTCTTCAAAACATTCCATGCTTGTGAAGTCAAAGTAATTCATATCATTATCGAAATATTCACCGGACAATTCATCTGTAGGCAACAGCTCTCTAGATGCACCCTGTGAATTTGTAAATCTTACACCTATCTCACCACAGATATCGCTATGATTATCTACGAATACTTTATTTAGATCCTGCATATCGCATAGACCTTTAGCAACCTCTGCTTTATTGTCAACCTCGATTTCGTCTCTGTATTTAACATCTAGCTCCCTATCAATTATACGTTTAACACCGGCATTGAGACATGATTTATAATATCCCATAGTGGTACTGTTACTAGCAGCATTACGGAGCCAGTGGAATAAGCGACCACCTTTACCAAACGATAGAATATCAATCCTAGTAATATTGTCAAGATTGTTATCCTTGATAGTTTTTCCGATAAGCATACCTGAATAGTAGAGCAACAATCCTGTTACATATGCAGGTAAAGTAAATACTACTTTTGCATTATCAGCTATAGAACTATAGAATTTATCGTAGTCTTCTTCTGTCTTCAGCTGATCAAATATACTATTGAGGTAATAAGGGGCCTTCTTCTTCTCCTTAATTATTTCCTGTATATTTGCCACAAAAACCTTTGTACTCTTTCCTTCATGGAAGTTCAATAAAGCACGTCTAAAGTCATCAGAATTTATAACGGTGTTAAAGAAAACACCGGCAGCAAGTCTCACAGAACTTTCTCTGAAAAGTGAAGCCTGATTACCTTTCTGCGGATTCTTAGCCAATAGAAGAATGTCGCTTGTAGAACCACCAACATCAATACCCAGGAACATATTATTATTGTTAAGACCGAAGTTGTTATTTGAAAGTGCATAACTACATACGGCTTCAGCTTCTGTGATATTCTCATCATTGATAGACGGTTTCCTACCCATAATAGGTGTCATACGAGACAATTCCTCAAATATTCGTCTTAATTCGTCAATGTCAGCCTCCATCATAGAACCTGGATAACTCCAATTTATTTGAGATGGTTTAATTTTATTCTGGTAAAGGAAGGCACATGTTTGTAACCAAATACTTTTTAAGAAAGCACGTTTCTTCAATAAACCTTTATCATCATTCAACCATTTCATGTTATAATGAAGATTACCAGCCTGTGTTTCTATAATAAATTCATCCATGTGATTGACCAAAATATTAGGACGATTTACAGGAACACCGCCTTGTATTTCTTCTGATATACCATTCTTAGTATAACGAGTATCATGTTCATGAAGCCATGACTTTAATTGACCATTATTGGATTCATAGTTAGTGAAGAATAGGAGTTCGTCATTCTGGGCAATTGAACGAGTATCCGTATTTTCTTTACCAACTATAACTGACCTATAATTCTTAAACTGAACCGGTTGGGCACCTCTATTTCCAGCGTTAAAGTAAACACAAGTGTTATTACTTCCAAAGTCAATACCAACAACAGCAGTATTTTGTACATCAACATTTGATAAATCCTTAACTACATCAGGTCTGAACATTAATATACCTGCTCCACAAGGTTTGCCAGCCTCTTTTACTTTAACGAGAACGCCAGCCATTGGCTTGTCAGTACATATAATATCATATTTAATCAAATCTGTACCTTGACCATGAGGATATGTAACAAGCTGTTTAACATCAACCTGGCGATCTTCTTCTGGTGCTATTTCATAATCTGAGGTTAAGAACTCACCTCTTATATTTCTAAGTATCTTACCTTCAAATTTAAAGAATGGTATAAAGTTCTCATTTACATCACTTGTAAACTCAGAATATAAATAGTATTTATTCCAGTTTTCACTGACAAAGTTTGGCCATAAAATAACTCTGCCATTAGAAGTCATCCATTGAATCTTGTATTCTCTCTTGTTAAGCGTAACAGGTTCACCGTCTATTTCAACTACCAAAGTTACAGCTAACTGACCAGCATCATTTATTTTTGCGGTAAGTTTAGTGTTACCTGAAGTTGAAGAGTAACCCAACAAAGAAGACAGACTATTTTTAAAGATGTCAATGCCTTGCTCTGATAACGGCAGGGAAAAGTAAGAGCATGAACCATCACTTAAATCAGGAACTCTTAAGTAATACACTGGAGCCTGAGAAAGTTTTGTTAGCTCATTTTTATCTTCACACCATCCAACTACAAAATTATCCTTGCTTAAGAGGTTCTGTATATCACCTATAACTTGACAGTTACCGTCATCAAAATAAGTGAAGGTGAAATCCTGCTTCATGTAAACCGGTACATCACTCTTGAACAAATCTGCAAATGGAGCTGACAGATTACCGTATTGAGCGATAGGGCCTACTTGACGAAGCAAGCCATTACCTTTAGCACTAAGTTCATTTTCCCACTGTCTGCTTACAGCCTTGAATCCTGTCAATTCTATCCTTAGATTGTTTCCTCTCTGTGAATTGATTTTAGTCTCAAAAGCCTGTTGGTTACGGTTCATGTTCTTAACAAACAAATAAACCTTCTGTACTTCTTCTGGAGTAAGATAATTCATCGGGTCCTCAAACTTACCTTGACGATACCAATTAATATCTGAAGCATCATTACCCAAGTTACTATAATCAACACCTGTAAAACAACCGGTAAGAGGAGATGTACCACCAACAAGATGTTCTCTATAATAGATTAGTTGAATAAATGGCTGGGCATCCGGATTTCGAGCCAAGTCATCCTGGTTACTCCAAACATCCTTTTCATTGAACAGCATTCTACCAAAGGCAGAAGCTATATCATAATCTCCCCCTCTGACATCCATATAAACAGGATCAGAAAATCTAATTCTGTCAGGGTATAATGCTATTACAGCCATCAAACCTTTCCATTCGGCATGAAGCATATTATAGAACTGTAATAGACCTTCTGTGTTTATATTTGGATCTGGTGCAGCTATGGTAGCAAAGGCAAACTTAAAAAGTTTGGCTCTTGCCCATGGAGTAGGTATACCAGAAATTAATGCACCTAGTTTTTCTGCAGAGATATCCTCTAACATTTTTCCAGTATGAATACCCTGTATATATGAAGGAGCATTATTGAAGTTGTTCCACTTACCAACTTCTCCTCCGTTCTTGTCTATTTGACTTTTTATTAGTAGAGCTTTTGACATAATGAATTAGAATTTATAAAGTGAAACAAGTGTGTTATATATTCTTTTATATAATTGTTCACCACGATTGGTCATAGATGGCATTTCTTTTTGGTTTTCATCCTTAAATGCTCTTTTAAACTCGTTAAATTTAGAGCTAATTAATCCAACATCAAACTTATTATCTTTGCCTATACCAGTCGTTTTATATAAGTCCTTATTCCACTTGTATTTCATTAGTTCTTTTTTCTTCTGTGGTGCAAATAATGCAGCATTCAGAATGAACTTATCATCACCACCTGCAGACCTATGAAGCTGACGTAACCAACCTTCATACAATGAGTCATCTGGATTAATAGCAAAATGGAACAATTTAAAATATTCTTTTACACCATCCTTGATTTGAGTGTTATCTATATCCAGGAAATTCACAATATCCTTTTGATGTCCAGATTTTACACTATTAACAAAATCATCCTCTCCATTGCAGAATAAAGAGAATACTGTTAGCATACCAAGTTTCTTAGCAAATTCCTGTTCCATTTCTTGGCCAACAAAATCTCTGAATTCCAATTTTCCACTGTCGTCAACAGCTCTATACAAATACTCTGTGTCATGGTTCTGCTTTCTTGTTCGTAAATCATCTTCAGGGACCTTAAGAAAATGAAGTGCAGCACAAGCAGCCATAAGCTCGATATAATGAGAATCATTACGTTGGTTTGCACCACCTGTAATAGTTTCTGACTGTTCCTTTTTAGCCATAGGGTTCCAGTCCAAACCAGGAGTACCCAACATGTAAAATTTCTGATATGTACTTTTTACAGTACTGTCATCATCATAAAACATCATTGCAACCTGAGAGTTTAATGCAAATTTATCACTGGTTGCAATAATTTTCTGATTAGCCAATTCTGCTCCTGTAGGTGATTTAAAGTTAAAATAGGCAGTCAATAATGTAGACCCAAAATATGCATTATTGAGAATATTAACTGCTCCGTTACTCATTATCTCAGCAGCTTTTGATATAGCCTGAGGTATGATAGGAATCGAAGAAGCACCTGTTCCACCAAATACTGAACCAAGAATAAATACTCTAGCACCTCCATTTTGAGCTACTTGAATAAGTTTCTGCAAATATGTCTTTAATTCAGAATTTTTATTAGAACGGGCTGCTTCCAATATTGAATGATACATCATCATGGAGCCGAGATGGGTCTGTGCTCTATAACCATGACGAAGATTAAATGTTTCTACGTTTTTAGTCAATACCAAATCCGCTATAGCTGTTTGCTCCGGATTATTGAACTTAGTATCCCCATAGTTAAATACAGACATGAAATCGCTCTTGACTTCATAATTAGGCGAAAATTCATAATAATTGATATTGGCCGAAAAGAAAGTTTCGTTTAAAGCTGTACGAAGTGAAGCATCAGTTCCTTTTGCTTTAACATAGGCTTCCTTTACTTCTTTCAATCTGGCAAAATTACCATTATCTTTATCTGTATCAAGTGCTAAAAGATGTATGTCTGTATCATCAAACATACCCATAGCACATAAATGAATGAGGGATTCAATACAACGCATTCCTGTACCACCAATCCCTAATACAAAATATTGTTGAGCCATAACTTACTTATTTATTCTTTTCCCTTACCTAAAATAGAACCAAACTTTGAATTTCTGAAGATAAACATTATCAGAATACCTAAAACAAAATAGATTCCAAGAAGAATCCCGATACATGTAATATTGGTTTCAACAAACATACTCTTGAAACCGGCATTAACGATCTGTCCCTTAACAACTAAATCATTATAAAGATAAAAACCTGCTGCAGAAACTATACCTATAACTATAAACCATATTCTTCTGGTTATATAAGATTTGTCCTGACCACCTTGGTATTTGATAATGAAAGAAATAATGAATGCGATCAACAAAGCTATTAAAGCAGAGATAACTGCATAAATCATTGTACTGTTCTCTAAAGCCTCCAACTGTCCTGGAGTTGTTATTCTTGTTATCATAATAGAAATATTTAATGATTAATATTTATTGCTTTTTATGTAAATGGTATACAGATTTGCATTCTTCATCATATTCTGTATGTCCTTGTCAAATAATGCTTGTTTAACACTTTCAGAAACTGAGGTATTCTGTTTGCCAGGTAAACCTATAGCATCAAAATTGAACATTTCTTCATAATTCTCAAATACGTTTTCAATACCAGATACATTAATATCTATCTTGGTGAAGTTAAACGGTTTGCATGATAAGAAAGTTGGATTCCACATGGGCACATCAAAGTGTAAGTTTATATTACCGTGTTTGTTGAATTCTTCCTTGTCATATATAAATGCATTAACAGACTCAGTTAAACTGATAGAAGACAAATTCAAACCAGAAGGGGCTTCAGTTTCAGTGTAGAAGTTGTAATAGTCTGCATTTATATCATAAACCTTAACTGATATATCAGAAATTCTAAAACCTCCATAACTGTTTCTATCGACCTTTAAGCCGGAGATAACAGGATTACCATATTGTAGTGGCTCACCTGTTGTTTCATCTACAGCGCCCATAATATAACCCTCTATAGATTTCCAGTCTACTGGCCAGTCTTGAATTTCATAAAGACCATAGTTTGTGTTTGATGCAGAAATGATTTCATTTACTTTACTTTTTCCATTTTCCGCCATAATTGTAGGATGGCTTGCCGATAAATGGAACATTTCAACATCCGGATAATTTTCCAATTTAGTAGTTTCACATATTCTCTTATAGATATTACCTTCTAACCTGCTATCTGTAAACAAGAAATAAAATCTCTTCTTGTTATATTTCTGAGGTCCTTCTAAATATGGTTCTGCAAGAATATATATATCATGTCCTTTCTTAAGCCATTGTTTGAATGCATTGGCCATATATGGATCACTGATTCCACCGCCAGCTATATTTTTCTGGTAATACTCACCGTCAGTTAACAGCACACCTTCTGAGTTGCCATTAACTATTAAATTAGCTGCTTGTTTTAAGTCGGCATAATTAACCTCTATTATATTGCTTAATGCTTGAAATACATTTATGTTTTGTTCTTCAACAATCTTATCCCCTTTAATTGAATAATAGTGTTTTGTAGCAGCAACAAATGAAGGAACTAAACTTTGAAAGAATGGTGAATGTTGTCCTAAAGTAATGCAAGTAGAATAATCTACAAACAAAGACAGATTATTTTCATTAAGTTTTGATTCATTTCCTGTGTATTGAAAATATTTATTGTGGAATTCACTTAGATATTTGTCATCTGGAGCACTTGTTGAATATGAATCACAACTAGTACATAATAAAAATGATCCTATAATTGGAATACATAGATTTAATGTTTTATAAAAAAAGTATTTCATATTTATTATTATTAAGTTTGTTGATACGCATAAAAATCATCACCTCTTGTTAAGAGAGAGATAAAATATCGCAAATATAAGCAAAATAGATAAATAGACCATATTAAAATGTTTTTTCTTCACTCTCACTCATTTAGAAAATTGATAATGTTTAGGATAAATAAAGATTCTAATTGCATAATCTATTAAAAGACAGTACAAATAGGATACAAATCTTCTCTCTTAACAAGAAATGACAACTTTTCCTAAACAGTTGTAGTATTATAGCTCTCTCAAAATACTGAAATTAGCCTTGTCCACTACGGATTTGTCCAATGAGGCCAAATAAATTTGTGTGGTCGCCTCGGAATCATGTCCCATTCCTTCACTGATAACCGAAATCGGAATGTTCTTGCCTTTGGCTGCGCTTGCCCATGAATGACGGGCACAGTACATGCTAAGAGGAACGGATATATCGGCCAGTCTGGCTATTTCTTTCAGGTTCCGGTTTATTCCGGACATGACATTCCTATAATGCTTGTGCGTATCCTTAAAAGGATATTTCAATACCGGCAAAAGATAAGGACTGAGATTGTCTTCCGGGTATTTGCCGACAATCTCCTGCATACATTTTTCCCACCTGACAACTAACTGCTGCCCGGTCTTTCGTCTGCGATACGATAAAAATCCGTTCTGAAGATCTTTCTTTTTCAGGTGAGCCATATCTATGAACGACATTCCACGGGTATAGAAACTGAACAGGAACATGTCCCTTGCAAATTCCAGATTAGGCTGTAAGGACAGATCCAGATTCTTCATACGCTTGATGGCGGATAATGGAACGGCACGCTTGACGGTCTTGTCCACTCCCGTATAGACATGCCTAAAAGGATTACGCTGTTCCACCAGTTCCTTTTCCAGAGCGCGATTATATACAGCCCGAAGGATACGCATATAGAATGAACTGGTATTCCGCACGGCTCCTTTTCCATGAAGGTAGGCTTCATAAAGCTGCATCAAGTCCGAATCAATTTCGGACAGCAGAATGTCCCGATCTTGTCTGAACTGCATGAAACTTTTCAGGGTACAGGAATAGTTTTCAGCCGTACGTATCTTGCCCATCTGTTTGAGACGGGCTATGATACCCTGCATAAAGTTGAAAAGCGACTGTCCCTCTGTATTGCTTTGAAAAGAAGCGACAATATCATCTGCCGTATATCCGGCTTTCCGGTTATCCAGCTGGCGGATAATCATGTCCATCCGTTTCAGGTCCCACTCCATGCGTTCCTGCAAGGAAAGGAGCAGATTGCTTCGCTCCGAACTACCGACAATGATACAGCTTCCAGCTTCGTTCCATTCGTTAGTAAATATCCGGTAATCCGTCTTTAACTGACGGATTACACGGTTCTGGATAATCTGATAATAGACGGTACCTTCCTTTCCCTCTATGGTGGAAGGTCTGAATTTCACTTTGACACTGGCCATAGGCTCACTTTTTAGGTTCGTCCGTAATAGACTTGTCCTTGATGGACTTCGCCTTGCTGTCCAGTTCTCTCGCGGCCTGTTCTTTCAGCCGTGCCTGCTCGGTCAATGCCGCTTGTCTTTGTACCGCTTTCTCGTAGGCTTCCACGTCCTCACGCATCTGTTCTATCCGTTCGTTATCCCGGTTCGGTCCAAAGAGATTTTCAAGTTCTACAAGTTGCTCAGGGGTAGCCTCTCCTTTCATCTTGACATAACGGTACTTCAGATCATTATCGGCCTGCACGTTATCTGTCCTCACCGAAAAATAGAGAGTCACGGACAGAATCACGATTGTCACGAACATCACGAAAAAACTCCCAAGAGTGTACGGGGATTCTACACTCAGGCTGAAATGATGATTGATGTTGCTTGTCTTAACTGAATTCTTTCTGACTGTGTCATTGGTCTCACAAAACAAGGCTTCCACTTTCTCCTGGTGCTGACGCTGTTCATTACGCATTTCAGACAAGACCTGTCCAAGTCTTTCCTGTGACGAGCTTTTCCTGCCCATGGAAACCATATCGTTCTTAATGGCGGCAAGTCCCTCGTACAAGCGAGCCAACAAGTTGCGAAATGTCTCATGACCTTTCCGGACTTCATTCAGCACGGACTCATCCTTTTCCTTTTCATTGTTAACTGTCGGGCTGTTACCTTCCGGCAAGGGAACGGACAGCCCGTTGATCTTGTTTTCGATTCTTTCCAGGCATCCGAAGATGCTCTCGATATATTCTTCCAATTTCATATTCCTGCAATTTTAATGTTCATGAATAATTTGAATGGGAAAGGACGGACTACAATCCGAATCCTTTCCTCTTTTGTTTCTTCTTCCTGCGTCTGCGCAAGAGTTCTTCCTGTGATAACGGCTCTTCGGGAACGGTACCGTTTGTCGGACTGAACAGTCCCGGTCCAGTACTTTCGAGAAGATGGCCTACGTCCGGTATCCTTTGTTGCACCTTATGTTCGGATTCCTGTTGGGATTCCGAAGTCTTCCAGCTCAACCGGGCATTCAACCTGGCAAAGCTGAACTCCCGGCTGATTTGCGAAGCCTTGAAGGTCTGCCCGTCCTTGGTGAACCGGATTCCCTGTATATCCTCCGGCCTTTTTATCTCTCTGGTACGTTTTACAAATTCCAGCCTGATACCCCGGCGAAGCAGGTAATCGTTGAACTCTTTCCATGTTTTGGAATGCTTCAAAGCTGCCTTGACGGCATTGAAGATTTCGTATTTCACACGCTCCGAAGCATGGAGTTTCTCCACTTTGGTCTTGCCCTTGCCCTCGGCGTATGTCAGCCCGTACCTGTCCTTAAGCAATTTTGTGGCGATTTCATTACGCTTGTAATCGCTTTGGGAAGAGATTACCTTGCCGTCATATCCGATGCGGTTATAGACCAGGTGGCAGTGCGGATTGTCCGTGTTATGGTGTCTTACCAGAATAAACTGAGTGTTTTTTATCCCCATCAGCTCCATGTATTCCCGGGCTATTTTAGCCATAAACTCATCCGTCAACAATGCCTTATCCTCAGGTTTGAAGCTCAATGCAATGTGTCCGACAGGCTGTTTGATCTTCGGATTAAGCTCACGCTGGTAGTTAAAACTGTCCGTTATTTCCCGGATATTTCCCAGCAATACACCGTCTGAGTCGATGATTTCCGCATTGTCCTTGCCCATCACGTAGCGGATACAGCCACCGAAGGATTTCCCTTTCTTGATCTTGCCAATCATGATTGCCTCCTTTCTCCTTGCCTGTACCAGACGATAATCTCCTTGAGTTTCTGCAGGAGTTCCGTCACCGTCCTTTGGGTACGGTGGAATCCGGCCTGATGGGACAGACGGGTCAGCTGGTTCAGGTTGTTTGCCATACCCGTAAGACGGCGTATGACGGCAGTTTCCTCGGCAGAGTGCCTAGCTGTTATCGTCGCCTCAAAAGCTGATACGCGGAGAAATTCTGCCAGCGTGAGGTTGGCCTGCCTGCTGCGTCGGCACAACCGTTCATAGTCTATCTTGGAGAATTTCACTGTAACGGCTTTGCTGAGTTTGCACACTCCGCTTACTTTGGGGCGTCCCCTCGGCCTGTTTTTCTTTCTGTCATTCATATTTTCTCTGTTTGATTTTTGATTATTCTTTTTCTCACAATCTGCGACCACTGGGAGCGGATTGTCTCCACTCTTCGGGAGTGGAGCGAGGTTTTCGGGATGCCCGAAAGATAACCTCGCTAACTCCCAAAACTGAAGTTTTGTCCGTTACTCCCTCAGGTCGGCAACTGACTGTCTGAATACTGTAATGACTGGAGTCAGTAAGCAAGTCAGTCATTCTGGAAAATGTCACAACTTTCTCCACTGTTCGAAGTCTTCCGAGTAGATTTCAAGATGCTGCCGGGCGATGTTCTCAAGCAGTCCTGAAACGCTCATTTTGCGACCTCCCAACCTGCGGACAAACTCGTCCAGCCTGTCACGTACCTCTCCGCTAACAAACACAGGCTTGCGGTCTTCTATTCTTGGGACCTGAAAAAAGGCTTTCCGGTATTCGTCCAGGGAAAGTTTTCTCTGTCTGCTGCTTATACGACGTTGAGATGCGGGAACAGCTTCCTCTTTTCCGATTGATGGTTGCTGGTTCTCGGATGGGGTATCGGTCCGTTCTACCGTTCCTTCTGACTTCTCTTTTCCGGTATCATTCAAGGATGATTCCCTGACAGTTTCAATACTGCCATCTGACGGGAGTATGAGTGACATATCCGTACCTGTCATGGCCTCCCATTCTTCTTTGGTCAATTTCTTTTTTGTTACCATACATTTTTTGATTTTAATCGGTTTACTCACTTGTCTCGGTGCGCACCTCGACTCATTGTCGTGAGCAAAGAAAGTGTGTATAGTAAACAGAATCAAGCAAATGGAGATACCGTGGCAATTATGTAACCTCGTGCACTATACCGATTGGGCGGTCGGTGCTGCCTGCCGTGATTTGCCGGAGTGATTTCTCCATACCGGATTGTTCAAGCGGATTCCTTTTATAAAGAAGGCTTATTGTATGCAGTTGATATGTAACATGATGTCATTCCGGGCAACGCATCGTCACCGGTCTGAAAATCCATTGCAGTGTGATTCCTACTGCTTTTATTTGCAGTGGGAACAGAAAAAACGGTCATATTTCCTGCTGAAAATAATACGACGAGACATGATGGAATATCGGCTGTAAAAGAGCTGTTCTGTTACGGAATTTTGAATATATGTTTAACTAGAAAATAATGAAGACAATGGAAATCATCAGCTTTGAAAAAAGGACTTTCGAGGAGATTGCCGCCAAGCTGGATCGCTTCGTGCAGCGGGTGGAAAGTCTGTGCCGTGAATACGGCGGAAAGGAAACAAGTGAATGGATGGACAACCACGAGGTCTGCCGCAGGTTGCGTATCAGTCCGAGAACCTTGCAGACCTTGAGGGATAACGGGACGCTTGCCTTTACTAAAATCGGAAACAGGACTTACTACCGTCCTGACGATGTAGAGCGAGTGGTCGGGAATGTGGAGGAGAGACGTAAGGAAGCCACTTGGAAAGGTAAGACCATTTGAACGAGTTTCAAGAATAATGTATAACCTTATATCAAACGCGTATGAGTAATGAAATCAGAGAAAAGGACCACGAGTGGGTAAAGACGTTCCACTCGAATTTCGACAGGCTGCTGGCCCTGCTTGAAAAATTATTGGAAAAGCGGCAACCGTCTGCATATGGCGATGAACTGCTGACGGACAAGGAAGTGGCATTCCTGCTGAAAGTGAGCCGGAGAACCTTACAGGACTACCGCAACAACGGCATATTGCCTTACACACAGGTAGGCGGCAAGATTCTCTACCGGGCTTCCGACATAGAAAAGACACTGATGAAAGGGTACAAGGAGGCGTACAGATACAAAAGAAGCTGACACGCAAAACGCTCCACAAAGGATACGTAGGGATTTTGATTTTTCTGGAGGGAGCGCAGTTGACCGCCTGCCCATTTTATGTGTGTTTCTAAAAAACAGCCTTTCCAAATGATAAAATAACAGCATATAGAATTAGGTCCTATTTGAACCAATCTATATGCTGTTTTGTCTTTTTTCTGACTTTTCCGTCAGTCGCTTGTTTCCGCTGCCGTCGGCGTCCATTGTACAGACGTGAAAGGGAAAAGGTTTTCGGGCTGAATACGCTCTGAAAGAGGAAGATTCTGCCCGAAACGGCACAGCCGCCAGACCTTTTTGCTTTCAATAGAGTCTGTACTAACTTCTATGGACGGCAAGGAAATAGGCGACTAAATATTTTACGGATATACGGATTATGTATCTTATTTTTATAAGATTTCTCATTTTGATTTAAAAATCGAAAAACAAATGCATAAATGGTTGTTTTTTAATTGAATCTTATTTATTGTTGATTGTTTTTGGTATCTTTGTGTTAAGATTAAAGGGTTTTGCAATTTAGAGAGTTAAATCGCATCAAAGTCAAATTATGCTTGTTAGGAAAAAACGAACAATCAAGTGGCTTGTGGATGAATTAGGTAAGAAAACTTCTATTATGAGTAAGTGGTGCACTAATGTGTTTAAACCTGATTTATATACATTTGATAAGATTGCAAGATTATTTGACATTGACATACAACATATTACAGGTACAAGTTGGATCTATGACAGATAATTATAAATCTATAAACCTGAGTATGATGCCAATTCTGTAACAGGTTACCGCAGTTTTTCCTCTTTATACAGACCCCGAAGTAAAATCATTGTTATAAATAAGGAAAGATATCTATGTGGCCTGATAAAGAAGCAGAGATTGATTATCTAAATTTTGGATATATGGTAGATTTGATTGCTGATATAGCAACCAATAGGAAGTTATCACCGTCAACAATAGGATTGTATGGTGATTGGGGTAGTGGGAAATCTAGTCTGATGAAATTAGCTCAAAAGAAGATTGAAGAAAAAAACCCGAAGATCGGGAAAAAGAAAGATACAGTTAAAACTCTTTGTATAGAGTTTAATGGTTGGCTTTTCGAAGGATATGAAGATACCAAAACATCGCTTTGTGGTACCATATTAGATGCATTGGCTGACGAAAAACGCTTCAGCAAAAATGTGACGGATTATTCAAAAGAACTAATAAAAAAAATTGACTTCAATAAAATTTTAGGAAAGGGGGTCAAATACGGATTAGATTTTTTCTTAACAGGAGGATTGGGAACATTAACTGAATTATCTCTCAGTAGTATATTGTCTGCTATTAAGACCAATGCTGGAGAAATACAGACGAAAGATATAGAAGACATTCTTAGCAAACTAAAGAAAAATGATAGAACACGGACAGAAATTAAAAATTTTCGAAATGAATTTAAAAAGCTATTGGAGAAAAGTAAAGTAGAAAACGTCGTTGTTTTTATAGACGAGCTTGACCGTTGTCTCCCAGATACCGTTCTTGAAGTTTTTGAGGCCATGCGATTATTCCTCTTTGTTGAAGGCATGTCATTTGTTATTGGTGCTGATGAACGTCTTATACAGTATTCTATAAAAAGCAAGTACAAAGAGGTTCCAGGTAATAATTTGGATATTGGGAAGGAGTATCTGGAAAAAGTTATTCAATATCCACTGTGCATACCTCAACTGACACAAGCAGAAGTAAATCAGTATATTGCCTGCTTATTATTGAAACAAACACTGGCTAATGATGAAAAATTAAAAAAAATACTAAATATTATCTATACTTTAGCCCCTAATCAAGAATTTTCTATGGAACTGATTAATGATCAAGCACCCGACTTAGCGGAAACTTGTAAAAACGATATGGCACTAGCGCGACAAATTTCATCTGTATTAGCTCCTAGTATTAACGGTAATCCTCGTCAGTGTAAGCGATTCTTGAATACATTATATATGCGAATTGAACTCTCCAAAGCAAGAAATGTAACTCTTGATAGGAATATATTGGCTAAGCTTATGTTGGCTGAATATTTTAATCCTGAATTTTTTAAGGCTGTCACAAAGCCTGTAAACAGAGAGTTTTTCAAAGCATTTGAAAAAGGAGAAGAATTAAATGATGAAAATCCTTTTGCAGTATGGAAAGAAAAGGATTGGGTTCAAAGATGGATGCAAAACGGCACACGATTAGAGGATGAAAAGTTAGATAAATACGTTTATTTCGCAGATGTAAAAAACCGTTATGGACAATCAAACCTTGATTTGTTAAGTCCAACTGCCCGACAATGTTATGAACTACTTATTGACGGGACTGAGATGAATAGAGGTAATGCTTTGAAATTGGTCGATAGACTTGCACCGGGGGAAAAAGCTATTATTGCATCAGAGGTCTTTGCAGTGATAGAGAATAACTCAACCATGAATGTACCAGTGCTAAGGTCTTATACCGAGTTCTGTATGAAAGTGGGAATGACAGAAGAAGCATTGAAGAAACTTATGGAACAACCTGCAAATAAATATGATGCAAGTGCTTATGGCCAGTTAGCTCCATTTTTCACTAAATTGTCATCTGATGAGCGAAAAAAATTTAATGATTATCTCTCGACAAATGAGCAAATAATGAATACTATTAAGAGGCAAGAAAAATTACAGTCAATTATGTCTTCAAGTAAAAAATAATGGGAACATCAAGTTTATATAGAGGGCCAAAGAAAACATCTTTATTACCTCCTGATTATGACCCAGATGTGAATCCAGGACAGAATGCACCAGATAATGTTGTACCTGCTGGAGATGGGGCTGAGGAGATGGAACCACAGGACAAACCTGAGAATGAAAGAAATAAGGAATATGTGAATGAACGACCTAGCCAACCTTCGGTCAATTGGGGTACTGCACGTAGCTCGATGCGGAAAGCAATGAGCAATGGAAGTAGTGGTAATGCCAAGAGTGCTATAAGAAATTACACCAAAGCTCTTGGCGGACATACTAATGCCATGCGACAGGCTACAAAGGTTCGCAAGACAGCTGGAGTTCTCTATACTTATTTTGCTGGAACGCCAGAGTCTATTCGCCAACGTTTTGTAGATGCAGGGATACGTTTTGATGGAAGGGCTACGAAAGATATCTTTAATGATATATGTGGACTTATAGCACCTGTACCCAATGACCTTGAGGATTCTCTGACTAATAAAGCTTTGCGTGAAACTTTTGCAGATATAGCAACGGACCAAAGCATTGATCTCAATCAACTTGAAAGTTTCAATGAAGAATTACTGCAACAGCTAGTAGGTGGATTGATGAAGCATTATATTTTTGATAAATTGTTGCTACAATCAGAGCAAACAGCTCTCAAAAACTGTGAACATATATCAGACTTACGTAAATTAGAAAAATCTATTAAAATATATATAGATGGTATTGTTGACAGTGTTGTCCCTAATATAATCAAGAGTGGCTTGAACCCTGACGATTTTAATAGGGCTTTGGAGACGCTATGTGATATTTCTTATCAACAAATGGAGGAACTACGATGAAAGAGAGTTTTGTTTTTACACTATCAGAATATGATAGTTTTCAAGTTGATGGTTCCAGAAAAATAAACATCAATGATCCAGAAACATTCCAGTATACATTTTGGAATCCTAATACCGGTTACGGGAAGAAACATATGTATGTTACACCCCAGCGTTTTACTGATGAAGCTATGGATTTGTTTTACATATCTCTTATGGTTTTCTGTGTAGATAGGAGTGTAAGTCGTAAAAAACAGGAAGACTCTTGGACTCGCGACCTTGAACTATATATCCCGGTAAAGGCTTATGAAAAATGGGAATGTTGCAAACCAATTCTCATAAATGCGCTCAACTTCCTAACTGGTGATCACTGGACGATACATTTTAGGAAAAGAGTAACCTTAACGGAGGATGAGGACAAGTACAGGAAGGGGTGGTGGCGTTTTCGCCGCTCTATCAGAAGGATTGATACTGATGTCTTTTGTATGCTTTCTGGAGGATTGGATTCATTTATAGGCGCGATCAATCTACTCAAAGACGGGAAAGAACCTATATTTATCAGCCATTATGGTGGAGGCAAAGGAGTAAAAATATACCAAGACAGGGTGGTTAACTTGTTGAATACTAAATACACTGTTGATCCCAACCGATTTTTCAGGTTTTATGCTGCTTCACAGAATGGTGTAGAAGATACGACACGTTCTCGCTCATTTATGTTCTTTGCCCATGCCATAGCAGTTGCTTCCGGCATTGGTCATCATGTAGATTTGTATGTGCCAGAAAACGGTGTAATTTCATTAAACATACCTCTGAGCGTTATGCGATTAGGTAGCCTTAGTACCCGTACGACACACCCGTATTTTATGGGAATGCTACAAAATCTGTTATCAAAATTAGATATAGACATATCATTAGTCAATCCATTTCAAATGCAGACAAAAGGTGAGATGATGAGGACCTGTAAAGATCTTGATTTTCTTAATGCCCATTATCAGGATACATTATCTTGTTCGCATCCAGATCAAGGACGTTGGACTGGAGAAACAGTGGGACATTGTGGGGAGTGTTTACCTTGTACTATAAGAAAAGCTGCAATAAAAGCCGCAGGACTGGATGACGCCACCGTTTACCGTCATCATTATGAAACTGAAATAGGATTTGAATCATTACAGTCTTATAAATTGGGGTTGGCAACACCAAAAGATAGTTATGCAGCTATACAAATGTCGGGACCAATTACAGACCATATAAATGATTATGTTAGTCTTTACGAGCGAGGTATTAAGGAATTGGAAAATCTAATTAACTCACTTTAATGGAACATCTCTACGACACTCATTTCCATCTTGATTTACAGAAAGACCGGGTTGGTGCTATTTATGAAATAGAAAAACATCAAATCTATACAATAGCAGTCACTAACTTGCCAGACTTATATAGAAAGGAAACTGGGGAGATAGCAAGCAAGTATATTAGATTTGCACTTGGTTTTCACCCAGAATTGATTCATCATTATAAAAGCCAAATACCATTAATGTGGGAACTTTTGCCAGTAGCACGTTATATTGGAGAAGTAGGGCTAGATTTTGTTGATATGACATACAAAAGCGAACAATTAGCATTTTTTAGCGAATTAATAGAGCGATGTCGTTATGATAAAGACAAAATAATAACCATCCATTCACGTCGGGCTGTTAGACAAGTTCTGAATATAATCGGAGATAGATTCAGATTTAAACCTATACTTCATTGGTTTACAGGAAGCAAGGAAGAGTTATTAAGTGCTGTGGAGAATGGATTTTATTTCTCCATTAATAAATCAATGATGAATACGAAAAAATTCCAATCTATGTTTTCATTAATACCCAAAGAACGATTATTATTTGAAACTGATAGTCCATTTCTCTCTTTCCACCATTCTCATAGCGAAACATTGATAAATTTGAGACAATTGATTATAGAAGAGAGAGAGGATGTTAATATGTGGAATAATTTTAGAACGGTATTAGAGGGGTAAAAGTTTTTTGCAGACTTGTCAAAAAAACGATATTGATAACTTAACGGAGATGTTGTGGGACCTTCAATATCCCAAAACATCTCCGAAAAATAACTTGACACAGTTTAGTTTACACTACCCCGTTTTATAATCTAATGCTTTTTTATCAACTTATCCATATCCTCAGAAATCTTATCATCTGTAACTTTTGCGTATCCTTGTGTAGTTCTGATATTTGTATGTCCCATCATCTTTGATATGCTTTCCATAGGAACTCTGGCAGAGACCATCATGGTACCAAAAGTGTGACGAGCTGCATGGTATGACAAGTTATGCTTGAACTGAAGCGAAAATCCCAATTCATGTATCTCAAACCAAATCATACTCCGTATGGGTAACGGGAAAATGGGCTTACTGTCATCTGTCATATTATACAAGGAAATTATCTGCTCCGCTACCGGGTGCAATGGTATAAATGACTCAACGCTTGTTTTCTTGCGGTATGTTCTGATATATTTCCGTCCTTCTGCAGTTGTACCTATATGATGCGGATAGAGATTGCGTACATCAACATAAGCCAAACCGCAAAAACATGAAAATATAAAGGTTCTTCTTGCAAGTTCCTGTAGTGGATCCGGTTTCGGGTTACTCATTATCTCCTGAAGCTGGCTCTTGCTTATATACATAAGTTTTGTAGGTGCCTTCTTTTCATATTTTATATCATCCAAAGGATTATATCTCAAAATTCCGTTATCCACGGCAAGATAAACCAGACGTTTCAGCCAGCAAAGACAATGGTTACGGTATGATGGTTTATGAGGGTAATTTGTTTTCAGATACAAAATGAAATTGGTGCCAAACTCTTCGGTAATATCTGTAAAAAGCATGTCCTCCTTGCCCAGAGAATGGATGTATTCCCCCAGATAATAATGATACATTTTTGATTGCCTGTAACTGGAGGTTGAATCTATTTGAATGGAACGGATTTTCAGATTTTCCCGTTCCACCTCCCCTGCCTGTAATATGTACTTCGGGATGTCGACCGCTCCTGTCATGGCTGTTTTCAGCAACTCTGCACTGATGACACCGTTTACTTTCAACAGTTCAGCATAAGTTTCATCTACACGTTTCTTATATTCACCAAGCATTCCGTTCAGTCTGTTGTTCTTGACTTCCCCTTTCTTGCTGTTCCATTCTTCCGGCTGGCAATACAACCCGGTCGATAATACAACAGCCTTTCCGTCTATTGTAATACGGCACATGATTGATGTAGTCCCGTCAGATTTGACTTTAGTGCGGTTTATATAATACAATTGCTTATATGTACTTCTCATGATTCTTTCTTTTTTGATTTATAATACCAGTTTCATATCACTCGTTGCTTCGATGAATTTGTCCATATCCTCGAAAAGTTTTTTAGGAGTTACCCTTGCATAAAGCTGGGTAGTTGTCAGATTGGTATGGCCTAGCATTTTGCTGATTGTTTCGATGGGGACACCAGCTTCAAGGGTTATCAGACTTCCGAAGGTATGTCTTCCCATGTGATAGACCAGGTCACAGCTTATGCCAGCCAGATCCCGCAAACCTTTCATGTGTCGTCTCATATTGGGGTGGTGTATCATCGGGAAAAGCTCTTCCCTGTCATCCGAACGATATTTTTCTATAAGAGCGATAGCCTCCGGCAGCAATTTGACGCGGGCCAGATATTCATTCTTCTTTCTCAGATACTTTAACCATAAGTCGCCTTTATCATCCTTGTATATATTATCTCTAGTGATTGAAACTGCATCCGCATACGGAACTCCTGTATAACAGGCAAAAAGGAACAAATCCCTGGCTATATTATGAGTAATTCTTTCCGCTGGTATTACGACATCACGGATCTTCTCAAAATCCTCACGACTCAAAGCCCGTGGTGGTTTCCGGTTCTCTTGCGGTAGTTTGAAATTCACAAAATAACGCTTCTCCGCATGTCCTTCCTTGAATGCCATCCGGCAGATTTTCTTCAGGATAGCCAGATAATGTCTTGCCGTATCTACCGCAAGTCCTTTGTCCTTCAGTATATAATCCTGAAACTCCCATGGGATGTGTTCATTCAATTGTCCAAAAGCGACATCACTTGTCTTGAATCGTTTTTGAATAAATTCGCCAAGATACCTGCGGGTGTAAATGTATGTTGACATGGAGCTTTTAGCTACATCAATACCGATTCTTGAGCGCATATCCTCTATATGCATATCAAGCCGTTTCAACAGAGTCATCTGGGTTTCTACACTTCCCTGTAAAAGCTCTTTTACGGCAGTCGCGTCAAAATCAATCTTACGTTCTACAAGTGAATCAAATGCAGAATTGATAGAAAGTAAGAGCCGGTCAATTTTTGCATTAATATCAACTGCTTCTTTACTTTTTCCATTCAGTCGACTTTCTCTTGGATTCCATAACTCCGGAGTACATGACAGCTTACAACTGAATTGCGCCATCGTGTTGTTTACCGTTATTCGCCCCATTATCGGAGCCTTTCCGAATTTGTCAAGACCGCTCTTTTTCAGGTAGAGCAACACCTTGAATTTTTCTACTTTCATACGCTTATTTTTTAATGGCAAAATTACCTATTTTATAAGCGTCCTTTGACATGCAAAATACTGACATACAGTGAATAATAGCCGCTGTGACAGATTCTTTATTGTTCAGTCTGTTACCTATTCGATTCAGGTAACTGGGGAGCTAACATTCTGGTAACTGAACACCTGCAATATCCTGTCCATTTTTGCTTTCCATTATCTCAGCAAAAAACAGAACTTTTGCTCATATTCAACCGATTACGTTTCCCTTTCTCATCCCTTCATCTACTTGCTTCCAGTATTCTGTTCCACGGATTTCGTCACTCCTACGCAGTTATCCAAATCTCTTTAGGCACAGATATTTACACAGTCTCAAAGATGCTAACCCACAAGAACGTTTCCACTACTCAAATCTACGCAGATTTAGTCAATGTAAAGAAACGAGAGACAGCCAATAAGATTTCACTGAAATAAATTACAGCGATGAAACGAGGAATCATAACAAACAACGGACATGGCATCCATATTTCTGATGGAGAAGTATGGATGACCGTTTGGGAGATTGCCGACTTGTTCTATACAACAGTTGGATCAATCAATTCCCGTTTAAAAGCAATATTGAAAGCCAATGTCTTAAAGAAGTATGACATCTGCCAATGTATAAAGTTGGAAAATGGGAATAGTGCCGATGTGTATAATCTCAACATGATTATAGCCCTATCCTATCAAATAGACACTGGACATTCTGTTGCATTCAGAAAATGGCTTATCAGTAAAGTTGCCTCCAAACAAAAGGGCATATCTCTCTTTATTCCTATAAGCGCAGCTAACATATACAATTGCTAATACCTTTGCTAAAAGTCCAACTTGGTTTTATTCTACGTTGGACTTTTCTTTTCTATTTTGGCACAGTTGACCTAGAATAATGCTACCTTTTGGTGACAAATGCTGCCACTTTCAGGGAAATGTATTTATACATCTTGCTAATGATATATATTTGCACACAAACGATTAGCATATATTATTATGAAGCAGAAAAAGATAGAACATATTACTTTGAATCTGATTGTTTTCGGGACAATAGCTATCATTAGTGTTTTAGCCCGCCAGACCGTACTTCACTATGGTTGGGATGAGTTCAGCAGCTACCTCATTTTAGTGGTATGCTCCATTATCATGGGAGCTATCTATCTCAATCTGCAAATGGTATTCAGTCAAATTCTTTCGCCAACAATAGAAAAGTGTTTTATGAGATTTGAGTGCTACCGCAATAAGGTTGTGGTAGTTGAAACTCCAATTGCACACGCTGAACTTGTCGAAAGTTCTATTATTTCGGAATCCTGCATTTCAGAACCAAAAATTGAAATAGAAACGACATCTGACACAACAGAAGAAGTTTCTATTTCATCGTGTTCCAAACTCAACGAAGAAGTGGCAGAGCTTCCAAAGGAAGAAGCCACACCTTCTACCATCAACAATATATCCATCGAAGAATCCAATCAGCCAACAGAATACGAGATATTCCGTGCCAACGCTATGGCTGAAAAAGAACGAGCATCGCAAGAAAAGTTAGATAAAGTTCTCTCATATACGAAACAGAACTTGGCTCTCTTCCTTAGCGAAACTGATCTCAATCGTCTATGTGGATATATTACGGAATATTACTTATCAGATACTCTGCCTAAAGTTGAGCAGATAAAGGTTGATGCTCAATTAAAAACCATTGACATCATGCACTTTGGTTGGAATATAGGCAAGGCATTCGGTAAGCCACGCTTACTAACAGCTACATTTATAAAGAGAGTATTCGCTCACACTCTCCGTGATTCGGAAATATCCACCATTGAGCGTAAAATGTCACACACGGAATCTGAGTGTAGGATTAAATTAGACAAGAAGATTGCTTAATATCACTTGCCTAATATCTTTCTTAGTTCCTCTATACAAAGCTTACCTTTATGCAACATTGCATGGCAATTAGGACATACTGGAACAAGGCTATTTTCAGGGTCAATTTTATGCGGTTCCCCTTTCCGGGTTGAAATGGGAACGATGTGGTGTACATGAATAAATCCTTTACCTAAGTCTCCATACACTTTGCCAAAATCCATTCCACAAACTTGACATATACATCCGTGTTTTTCAATACATTTTTTACGAGCAATAGGATTGCGTTCGTATCTATTGACTAATGCTTGCTGCAAAGAACCCTCATAATATTCTTCTGTGTATATTTTGTTCTGTTTATTGTCTAATAACCAGTATTTTCTTTGAGTATTAACCATATGTTTAGGAGTAATACCCAACCTATCACAAAATCCTAAATATTCATCTTCTAATGCCTGATTAAAAGCCCTTGTATGCCCAATAATACTATCAATAGCTGGAGATGTTTCTCTGCCGTTCTTCCCATTCTTTTTTACCAGATGTGTCAACAAATCATTATTTAGATACCCGACAAATCGACTTGGCGCAAAATGATATTGTCCTTCAGACTTATATACAACGAAATTTGTTCCATTAGCAATAAGACGAACTATATTTTTGTAGTTTTCCTCATTATCATCATTCAGATACGTGTCAACCCGACATAGGTTATTCATAAGTTCCGATATATCTCGGATAATTCTGCCTAATTTTCTCATAATATTCTTTGCACTATAGAATACAAAGGTAGCTAAATCACTTGTAATCACCACTTATTATCATCAAAAGTTATTCATCAGTTATATTTTGGTGAATGATTCCACCATTGAAACACCTGTTTCCTTTGCCGTCGAACAATTAAAAACAAGCGACGTATGCAAAAAGAAACAGTAACATTTGATAAGCTGCCCGAAACGGTAGGTTATCTGACCGAACAGGTTATCGAGTTGAAAAAGATGGTAGCTGAACTCCAGCCACCGGCATCAGACAAACATGTGTTGGTTGAAATTGAGGATGCTTGCCGTATTATCAGAAAAGCCAAGCCTACCATTTATACATTGGTACGCAAAGGGCTGCTTCCTGCCTATAAAAAAGGCAAAAAACTCTATTTCTACGAAGACGAACTTCTGGCATGGATTGAGAATGGTCGAAGAAAAACTTCCGAGCAAACATACGAAGAGATGCTTGCCAATATGCAAGGCGGTGTCCGTCATAAGCCCAAATCATCCGTGAAACTTTAATCGGTGTGAATATGGATACGTATTCTATTAATCCGGCATCCATCATTGATGAAGCGGTTGATTTGAGTATGCGACTAACGGGTACTGATTTTCCTGTTAGCATATTCCCGACAAAAATCCAACGCATCATCAGCGAGGTTCACGAATGCCATAACTACCCAACCGACTACATTGCCACAGCTATCCTTACGGCAATAGCAGTCGGCATTGGCAACACGCATCTTGCTCAAATCAAGCAAGGCTGGGTGGAAAGCCCTATCCTGTATATAGCATTGATTGGACGACCGGGAGCAAACAAGAGCCATCCGCTCAGCTTTGCCATGAAACCGTTTCTTGATTATGATTACAAACAGAATCAAGAATTTGAGAAAATGCTTGCCAAGTACAATGAGCTTATGAGCATGAGCCGCAAAGAACGTGCGGATAGTGGTGAAGAGCAATTCCCACAGGAACCAATTCGTAAACGCTTCTTGATTTCGGATGTAACGCCCGAAGGATTGAGCCTTATTCATGCGCAGAACAAACGAGGTTTATGCTTGTGGGCTGATGAATTGTCCGCTTGGTTCAAAAACTTCAACCGCTATAATAACGGTTCGGAAGAACAGTTCTGGTTATCGGTATTCAGTGCCAAGACCACGATATCCGACCGTAAGAACGCTAAGAGTTCCATCTTTATCAAGCGACCGTATATCTCAGTTATCGGCACTATCCAAAAGAAGATTCTCAGTGAACTGGCTAAGGGCGAACGTTCCAGCAACGGATTCATCGACCGCATTCTGTTTGTGATGCCCAATCTGCAACAGAAAGCACGTTGGAACGACAAGGAACTGCCAGAGAATATCGAACAAGAATGGAATGCCATTATTGATAAGCTGATACAACAAGAGTATGCCCTCAATGAGTTTGGAGAGATAGAACCGCATATTCTTCTTTTCACGGAAGATGCCAAGAGACGGCTTTACGAATGGCAGCATCACTTCTCAGAGTTGTGCGACCGGGAGACAAACGACACAATCGTGAGTATCTATTGTAAGCTGGAGATATACATTATCCGTTTCTGCCTGATTATCCAATTAGCCCGATGGACTTGTGGAGAGTGTGATAAAACCTATATCGACTTGTTGACGGTAGAACGAGCCATCAAACTGACGGAGTACTTCAAAGAATCCGCATTGAGCGTTCAAAACATACTCAATGAAAATGCGCTCAACATCCAACAACAGGCGATAGTCAATCTGCTTCCTCTATCCTTTACAACAGCCCAAGCTATACAAATAGCCGAGCAGAACGGAATGAAGGAACGGACGTTTCAACGCTTTCTCAATGACAATATCGGGATACTGTTCCGCAAAGAGAAACATGGAGAATATTCAAAGATTAATCTGTGACATTTTTGTCGGTTTTGACACTTTCCAAGAGAAAACGACAATAACGACAAAAGTGACACACCAAAAAAGACACATACAATGAGTACACATAGATTCATATTAGAACCCTACAAAGGTGTCAGCACTCGGCATTCTTGCCCGAACTGCCACCGCCAAAGATGCTTTTCCAAGTATATTGATACAGAGAAGCAAATCCAGTTTCCAGAATACGTGGGACATTGTGATCATGAGCAGAAATGCGGTTATCACTTCACGCCTCGTGATTACTTTGAGCAGAATCCGTCAGAGAAAGAAAAGTTTGTGGAGAATAGTTTTAGGAGCTATGCACCTATTAAAGAGGGGCAACCAATAGCCACTTCCTATATTGATTTAGATATAGTCAACCAATCATTACGTGGCTATCCTACGAACAAGTTGTTTCAATTTCTATCGGCTTAGTTCGGAGAAACAGAAACATTAAAGCTCATGAAGAGATACAAGGTCGGTACATCCAAGTATTGGGACGGTGCAACTGTATTCTGGCAAACGGACAATCAGAATAAAGTCCGCACGGGTAAGATAATGCTTTACAATCCCGAAACAGGTAAGCGGATAAAAGAACCGTACAATCATGTCACGTGGGTACACTCCGTACTGCACAAAGGCGATTACAATTTGAAGCAATGCTTCTTTGGTGAGCATCTGCTTCCTGAAGAAAAAAGCCGTCCTGTCGCACTGGTCGAAAGCGAGAAAACGGCAATTATCGCTTCCTACTATCTGCCGCAATTCCTATGGATAGCATCAGGGGGAAAGAACGGTTGCTTCAATGCCAATAGCCTATCCGCTCTGGCAGGAAGAAGCGTCGTATTATTTCCTGATTTGGGAGCGACCGACTATTGGCAGAGCAAAATCGGTCTGATGAAAAGTTACGGAATTGAGGTGCAGATGTTCGATTATCTGGAAGCCAACGCCACCGAAAACGAGCGGAAAGAGGGATACGACATAGCCGATTATCTGCTCAAAATGAAACCTGTTGAAGCTATCCTCCAACAGATGATAAGGATGAATCCTGCCTTGAAAACACTAATAAAAACATTCGATTTGAAACTCATTAGCATACAACAAGACACTCCGCAACCGAAGGTTTCACCACCCAAGAAACGAGGATTCAGACTTTGAACTCAAGGAGAGAAATTGAGACTTTTTACTGTAGCAAGTTAATGTCGGTGTATTACATTTCCCGACCACTTGCTCCTCAAAAAGTCTGAGGAGGCGGCTCCCGATGGTCACAAATTATTCACTAAAAACAATTCACATGGAAAAGAAATATACAATAACACTCCGTCTGTCATATCAACAACACGCATGGCTTGGTGCGCTTTGCAGACGGAGCAAGCAAACTCAAAGCGAAGTCATCCGTTCGCTCATCGAGAACGGTTCTGTACGTGAACGAATCACGCAAGAACATATCCACATCATCCGTCAACTGATTGGCGAAAGCACCAATCTTAACCAGTTGGCAAGGCAGGCAAATACCTACGGTTTCTTTGCAGTCGCAGACAGGTGCGAAGAAATGGCTCAGCACATTAATCAACTTATAAAACGACTAAAAGATGATAGGTAAACAGACTAAAGGAACGTCATTCGGTGGTTGCGTCCGCTATGTCCTCAAAGAGGAAAAATCCAAGCTATTGGAAGCAGTCGGAGTTGAGGGCACACCCGAACAGATGGCAGAGCAATTTATGTTACAAACATTACTCAATGACAAGGTAAAGAATATTGTCGGGCACACTTCGCTCAACTTCTCACCAGAAGACAGTGCAAGGATAAAGTCCGATGATGCTCTGATGTTGAACATAGCGCACGACTATATGAAACTGATGGGTATTGAAAACACGCAATACATCATTGCCCGGCATATCGACCGTGAGCATCCGCATTGCCATATCGTTTTCAACCGAGTGGATAATGACGGCAAGACGATTAGCGACAAGAATGACTTCCGTAGGAATGAGAGAGTCTGCAAAATGCTGACCGCCAAATATCGCTTGCACTTTGCTAATGGTAAAGACCATATCAAAGAGGAACGCTTGCGCCCCTACGATAAGGCAAAGCATGAGATATACAAAGCGTTGAAAGAAGAACTGCCCAAAGCTCATAGTTGGGATGATTTGAAAGATGCACTTGCAGACCGAGACATTGATATGAAATTCAAGGTCAGCCGGACTACACGAGAAATACAGGGTATCAAGTTTGAGCATAACGGCTTTTCTTTCTCCGGCTCAAAAGTAGGTCGAGAGTTCAGCTACTTGAATATCGACAACCGACTGGAAGAGAATACTTGTGCATCCTTGTTTGAATCACCTAAACAGGAATCCAGACATAAGGAAGATAATGTACAACAAAGCGTTTCCCATTCCGATGATGGTTCAAGCATCAGTCTCGGCTTGCTAAACGGCAACTCATCCTACGATGCCACTGTAGCAGAAGAAGTTGAGTTCAATCGCCTGATGAAAAAGAAAAAGGCTAAGCGCAAGCGAGGCTTTCATTTATAATCCACTTTTTATTAACACTTTAAATTCAATTATTTATGGAAGATTTGATTCTTGATTTCAATCTCTACTTATGTGAGAAGTTCGGCTACAGAAACAGTTGTAGCGTGATGCAAAATGCCAATGGCTTTTGTGTGAACATCAGTGAACGTGATCTGGACTGCTATATCCGCTTCTGGGAGTATAGCTGTGGAAGAGGCAACTTCCCCGACTGGTCTATCATTATTGTGCACAGCAACTTTAAGAAGAACCAAGAAGAAAGCCTGAAAGACTTGGCTCGCTTCTTCAAGGAGTACATGCCACGCTACGGTTACAAATACCTCTGCACCGAAGGTGATGACTACAAGTATTATCAGACACTTGGTTTAAGACTCATCTATCAAGGCATTTTCGACCAAAACAACTATGGATTACCGATGAAAGATTTGAATGTCTAATACATTTTAGAGTTAAGGAGGGGATTTTTCCTCTCCTATTTATACCAGAAAATTAGTTATTTTGCTTATGTTCTTCAAACCATTGCATAAACTCTTTCTCTTGCTTAATATATGATTCTTCAAATATCTTGGCGATATAGTTCAATATGGCTATTTCTGAATCATCAAGTAATGTATTGGTTTCTATGTAAGAGAATTTATCGCAAATTTTAATTCTCGAAATATACGAGCCATCTTTGAATGGAACATTAAAATTGTTATTACCTCTATTCGCGAAGAAATCTTCATAATATGAAGTACCAATAACCGTATCCAAATGTGTCGCCTTAACATCAGAAGTGTAATGGAAGCAACCTTCAATATACACTTGTGAGATTTTTGTAGATGACATTATGATAACCACTGCTAATCTATCCATAAATGACAATAAATGCATTTGGCTTGAAATATCCTCAAACTTTTTTCTATCTATTATCTGCCAATGAATAATATCAAAAACAGCCTCATTTTGTTTCTCTTGAGACAGAAGATATTCTTTATAGTTCTGATAAATTTCCGTCTGTTTATATAATTCAATATTTTCCAGACCTATATATTTATTCACAAATTCTTCTGAATATGGTCTCGTTAGAAAATCTCCGGAACGCATCATCAACTCTTCATCCATTAATATAATGGGTAAAGGGTCTATAGCCAAACGATACATGGCAACGGCACCAATCGCCACATTCAAAATTTCTTCAAAATCTGAAACTATATTGAGATAAACTTTATCTTCACGGTGATCCGACCATGAATACCTTTGTGTGGTATAAAAGGATGAATAGCCTTGTTTATGCACATATTTATTTGTCTTTCTCTGAACAGTACGTATATTTTCAAAGAAAGCAGGGATTTTGGCTCTTATTTCTTTGAAGACCGGTTCATGTTTTCGTAGAAAGTCAGCCATTTTACCAGATTCAAAGCCCGGCTCTAATTTCTTCCACTCTATCATCTTTTCCGGATTCGCTGTTAGATATAGTGTGCCAATTGAAAGCTCAATGGATTGGCGTAGTGAATAAAATGCTGTATCAAAAAATCCTTTCTGAAAAAGGTATATTGAATTAGCTATCATTTGAGAAGCTTCATCAAAAAATCTATTTGCCCCAAAAGCATCAATTAATCCTGTTTGAGCCCATGTGATATTCTCTATGTCCCAAAGGTAATCAGATGCATTTGGTAATATAAATTTTCGAACCATCCAACGGCCTGTCTCAAAGTCATCATGAAAATTGTCTAATGTATGCACTTCCATATTTATCAATAAACCAAGTTCTTGTTTGTGATTTGTTTTAGACAAAGATACTGAAAACAATTGTTGTAAACTCCTATTTGTGATTATTCTTGAACTAATTCGCAATTTTAATGGAAAATCATATTATTTGAATGATGCTGGAATGGAGTAAAATCATTACTTTTGCAGTATAAGAGAAATAATATAATCCAAAATGGAAACTATAAAGGATATAAATCGAATTAAGGTGGTTCTTGTGGAGAAAAAGCGAACCAACAAATGGCTGGCTGAACAATTAGGGAAAGACCCAGCCACGGTGTCAAAATGGTGTACAAATACTTCACAACCGGGACTGGAAACATTATTGCAGATTGCCAATGTGCTTGAAGTTGATGTCAAGGAGTTGCTAAACTCCTCTTTGGACGAAAATATTCAAATTGTCAGACTTGTTAAATAACAATGCCAACCTTTAATCTCACAGATAATGAACAAGAAAGAATTATATAATAAGATATTACAGCTTGATGGTCTGACCAACGAAGAGAAGTCGGAACTGTTGGGCTTACTGCGTAAGCAAAAGAAATACGGATTGGTATGGGAAGATAAGCCGGAGGATGTGGAGGAACGCTTACGCAATGAGTTGCCCGTATTGGTGGAAGACACCTCAAAAGCCATCATCAGTACCGACGCTGATGCCCCCAACCATATTCTCATAGAGGGAGACAACCTTGAAGCTCTTACCACCCTCGCCTATACGCATGAGGGTAAGATTGATGTGATTTATATTGATCCGCCATATAATACAGGAAAGGCTGATGAGTTTAAATATAATGACAAATTTGTGGATGATGAAGACCAATTTAGACACAGCAAATGGCTTTCATTCATTAATAAGCGACTTAATATTGCATATCAATTATTAACGGACGATGGATTGCTATTCATATCTATTGATGATAATGAAATCGCCCAACTGAAATGTCTCTGTGATAGTATATTCAATCATTCTGCCAAATCCAGTACATCGAATTGTTTAGGCGTTCTTGTATGGGATTTGGGAACCGGAACCCAAGCTGGACATTTTGTAAGAGCGCATGAATATGTGTTGGCTTATACAAAAAATAAAAATTTGTTACCTAATTTTTCTGGAGGAGAAGGAATAATCGACCATTCTGCTCTAAAAAAAATATCAAAGAAAAACCCTCCAGTTCAGTATATGTTTAAAGCTGGAACTAAGTTCTTAGCTAACGATGGAGTGGAGCTAACTGGCTCATGGGGAGGCTCCGAAAAGACGACATTGGTTAGTGGCAAAATGGTAGCTGAAAACCAAATGCTTAAATATGATGTAACATTAGAAGCAGGCTTTGCCATGATTTCGCAAATGAAATCATGGTTTGATGGAAAAGATACAATTGACTCCAAAGGGCAAAAAGTTATAGATTTTTACTTTAACTCTACTGGCGTTTTACACTATAAAAAAGAGCGTTCTATTATTAACCCACCAACGGTCATTAAAGATACTGGCTCAACTAAAGCAGGTACAACTGAGCTTGAAAATATTTTAGGAAGAACCGAAACATTTGGTTATCCAAAACCTAAAGATTTAATTAAATATCTTTTAAGTCTTAAATCAAATGTACATACCATTCTCGATTTCTTTGCAGGAAGCGGTACAACGCTCCATGCTACAATGGAGTTAAATAAGGACGGTGGCCACCGCAAGTGTATCCTTGTAACCAACAACGAGAACAACATCTGCGAAGAAGTAACCTACGAACGTAACAAACGAGTAATCAATGGTTACACCACCCCGAAAGGAGAAGAAGTGCCGGGACTGACAGGCAACACGTTGCGCTACTACCGCACAAGTTTTGTCGGCAGAAGCCGGACACCTAAGAATATGCGCCAGCTGATGAACCTCTCCACCGATATGCTCTGCATAAAGGAAGACCTCTACACGGAGCAGCCGAAGTTCGGCGGGCAGCCCACCTACAAGAATGTATTCCGTTATTTCGATGATGGGCGCAAGCGCATGATGATAATCTACAAGGAAGCTGCCGTGCCTCTGTTGGCCGAACTCATCCAAAAGACCGACTACGAGGGACAGATGCGCGTGTATGTGTTTTCTCCAAGCGAAGACCCGTGGGAGGGTACATTTGAAGAGGTGCAGGACAAGGTGCAGCTCTGCGCCCTGCCCCAAGCCATATACAACGCCTACCGCCGCATCCTGCCCAAGCAAAATGACGAACTCATTGCATCGGACGACACAAATGCAACCGGGCAAGAGAATATATCAAACGGAATGTTGAATTTTGCCGAAGAGGAGGATGTGTAATGAGCGAGCCGAACAAGCATAAGAAGAAAAAAGAACAGGTGACGGTACGCAGCAGTGCTGCCGAATACCTGAACTATGTGGCATGTGTTGGCGACGATGAACAGCAGATAGAGATACGCTATGAAGACGAGAATATCTGGCTCACACAGAAACTGATGGCGATACTATATGGCGTAGAAGTACACACCGTCAACTATCATATCAAAAAGATATTCTCGGACAGCGAATTGCAGGAAAATTCAGTTATTCGAAAATTTCGAATAACTGCCGCCGATGGCAAACAATACACCGCGAACCACTATTCATTGGAAATGATTATCGCTGTCGGCTTCAAGGTAAACTCCGAGAAAGCCGTACAGTTCCGAAAATGGGTAAACGGCATTGCCAAGGAGTACACCATCAAAGGCTGGGTCATGGACTCAGAAAGGCTGAAACGCGGAACTTTTCTGACTGACAAGTATTTCGACGAGCAATTGGAGCGCATCCGCGAGATACGCATCAGCGAACGCCTCTTTTATCAAAAGATAACCGATTTATATGCCACTGCCATTGACTACGATAAGACTGCATTGGCAACCCGCCGTTTTTATGCAACGGTACAGAATAAAATGCACTTTGCCGTTCATGGTCATACAGCAGCCGAACTCATTGTGGAACGGGCAGATGCAGCCAAAGAGCACATGGGATTGACTACATGGGCAGATGCCCCCGATGGAAAAATTAAGAAAAGTGACGTGGTGATAGCAAAGAACTATCTTTCAGATACCGAAATGGGACAATTGGAACGTATGGTTACGGCTTATCTTGATTTTGCAGAAACAATGACCATGCGCCATATCCCATTGACAATGGCAGACTGGGAGCAACGCCTGAACAGCTTTATCAATCTCTTTGAATACGGTCTGTTGAAAGATGCCGGCCGTGTAAGTGCCGAAATAGCACGATTACATGCAGAGACGGAATTTGAGAAATACAGAATCATACAAGACAAACTATTTTTGTCTGATTACGACCGTTTCCTATTGGAAATGAAAGAGATTGAGAACAAAAATCATGGAAACAAAAAAGAGGAGAAGCAATGAAGAATTTAGCATATCAACAAAAAGCAGTAACCGAATTGATTGACAAGACTATCCGTCTGCTAAATGTGGGCGGACAGCGCAACAAACTGGTGTTTGAAGCCACGACCGGTGCCGGAAAGACCGTGATGGCTTGCCAGATGCTGGCCGGTTTGATGGATGAATTGCACGACCGTGGTGCCAGCCGTTATCAGGAAGTGGCTTTTATATGGTTCGCTCCGCGCAAACTGCATCTGCAAAGTTACAACAAGCTGAAAGGTGCTTTTGAGGAAACACGCACTCTCCGCCCTGTAATGTTCGACGAACTCGACCAGAATAAGGGCATACGCCCCGGTGAAATACTTTTCGTGAACTGGGAAAGCGTTAATAAAGAAAGCAACGTGATGGTACGCGAAGGCGACTGTTCGCTCTCGCTCTATGAAATAACCGACAAGACAAAAGAGGAGTTCGGACTGCCGATTGTAGCCATCATCGACGAAGAACACATGTTCTGGTCAAAGACAGCCGACAAATCTGCCGCCGTACTTGACAGGATAAATCCGATGGTGGAAATCCGAATCTCCGCCACTCCCAAGACAGCCAATCCGAAAGAAAAAGTAACGGTGTACCGTCAGGATGTGATAGCGGCGGAAATGATCAAGAAAGAGGTAGTGCTCAACCCGGAGATAGAGTTGAATTTCAGTGATGAACTGGAACTCAATGCCAACCTCATCAAGGCGGCATTGGACAAGCGTAACCAGATAGCCGAAGCATACAAAGCGATAGGCGCGAACATCAATCCCCTGCTGCTCATCCAGCTGCCTAACGATACAAAAGAGAGTATGACAACGGAAGATACTGCCATAGCCGATCAGGTAAAGAAGTATCTTGAAGTGATGTGCGGCATTACTACCGACAACCACCGTCTTGCGATATGGCTGGCTAACGAAAAAGAAAATCTTACCGATTTAGAGAAACCCGGCAATCTGACCGAGGTTCTGCTTTTCAAAGAAGCCATAGCTTTGGGTTGGGACTGTCCTCGCGCCGCCGTACTGCTTATATTCCGCAAATTGCAAAGCGACCTGTTCACTATACAGACCGTTGGCCGTATCATGCGTATGCCTGAACAGAAGCATTATCCCAAAGAGATGCTTAATGTGGGATATGTGTTTACTGACATTGCCAAAGACAAGATACAAATCGTCACAGCCGATGCCGACTATATCCTGAACAACACCGTTACAGCATACCGACGCGAGAATTTGAAAAACGTATGGTTACCGGCCTGCTATTCTGAACGCCCCAATATTGAACGTAACTATTTGGGTCCTGACTTTCGCAAAGTACTTTATGATGAAGCTCGCCATTTTTGGGACTTTGCAGAAGGCAATTTACTGTTTTCATTAGAGGAATTGGCCAAGTTGGATAATACGGATGATGAAAGCGCAACATTACCAGAAACCGACGACCTACAAATCAATGAAAACAGGAAAAAGGTAGCCAACTCTTTGCGCCTTGATGTCAAGAACATCAACATCGAGATACCGCAAGACGTGCATTTCCAGAACGAGGAACAGATATTGGAGGTTGATACCGTAAAATATGCAAGAAAAGCTACCGAGATAGACCGTGTGTTTATGGCATACATCGCCACAAAAGGGCATCAATTCGAGAGTAAAGGTCGCGCTGACAAAATTGCAAGTTATCTGCTTGAAATATTGGCCGACTTCTTCGGTATCTTCGACACAGACGCAAAAAAGGTGGTGTTATATCATTTGAACAAGCCTAAGTTTGACCACATTATAGACTCGGCACTGGAAAAATATGCCAGACTGCGCGATAGAGCCAAGAAAGCATCTGCAGCCAAGAGAGTATTCAAAAAATACGATTGGGAGGTGCCTGAAGAACGTACTTACGACAACGACACCAATCATATAGAAGAAAGTCGGAATCACGCACTTCTGCCATTTGTACAACTCAATCAAGCATCAAATCCGGAAAAGAACTTCATAGCTTATTTGGAGCAAAATGAACAATATATAGATTGGTGGTACAAGAATGGAGACAATGGCAAACAGCACTATGCCATAGAATACAATGCCGACAATGAAAATGGTAAGTCGTTGTTTTACGTGGACTTTATCATCCGCATGAAAAACGGTCATATTTATCTGTTCGACACCAAAAGTGCAGGCAGTGATGCATTTGCGCACAACAAGCATAACGCATTGTTGCAATACATCAAAGAAAACACATCAGACGAAACACCATTGTCGGGCGGTGTGATCTTACAACAAGGCGAGAACTGGCTGTACTCTCCACTTCCTATTGAGAATACCACAGATACATTGAACTGGAACTGTTTTTATCCACAAAACGCATAAGTATTATGACAAAAGGAATAGACCCTAAATTTGTGCATTACGGCATCCGCAAGGATGATCTTGCAATGATAGAAGCTATCTGCGCTACCGAAGATATTGATTTTGATTGGCTGAGTGAGGACATTTTAAAAGCCTACCATGCCAAGAAAGTAGATGTAATAGAGATGAATGATGGCGATACGGAAGAGATAATCCGCAACGCCATACAGAAAATACGTCAATAAATGAATTTACGCCATGCTCATACAAAAAATAAAGATTAGCAACTTCAAGACCTACCTGTCACTCGACCTCGACTTGACGGTAGATGACGACCGCCCGATTATACTCATCGGTGGTTCAAACGGTGGCGGTAAAACCACCCTGTTCGAAGCTATAAGCGGTGCATTGTATGGATTGAAAATAGAGAACAAGGAACACTTTATGGAATTGCTCAATCAAGGGGCAGTTAATCGGGTGAAGCCAGAAATCAGTCTGCAAATCACCTTTGTTGGCAAAGTGCTTGGTCAGCAACAGAAGTATATCCTAAAACGCATATACCAGCTTAATCCACAAGGTCGTCCGCTTGAAAGTGTATCGCTGAACATGAACGGCAATATGTATGTGTATGGCACAATGACTGCACCCAAAGAGAGGGTGCGGGCTGAACAGGAAATCAGCAAGATAATCAAGGCCAACCTGCCGCAGGAATTGAGCCAGTATTTTCTGTTTGATGCAATGCAGTCAAGCGAGTTACTGAAAAAGAATGTCTTTCAGCAGACCATACGCGACAACTTTGAGAATGTGCTTGGCTTCAAAAAGTATCTGCAACTGAAACGTGCAGCAGAGAAACTACAACAGGAGTGGGCAGAGCAACGATTAGAAGCAGAAAAAGAAGCCAAAGAATACAACTCGTTATGCAATCAGAAAGAGCAGCTAATAAGTGAACTTAATGCCAACCTTGCCGAACAAGACAGACTGTATAAATATATGTCATCCGTTGAAGATGAATACCAGCAAGCTAAAGATGGTGCACAACAGGCTGCCAACCTAAGCAAACGTATACAGGACGTTGACGGTAAGATACGAGCCATAACTGAGGAAGCTGCCACTTATGCAGAAAACTTAAAGGCATTTATAGACAACATAGAAATCAATGTGTTCCTTCCCCAATTGGCCTCCAACCTTTCTCAGGAAATCAATAACATATTACGAGTAAAGGAACAACTTCAAAAGCAAAGTACTGGTGCCTATCCTATTGAGACGCTTCGTGAAGTAACAGCGAAAATCATCGATTACCTAAAAGAACTTTCACTTTGCAGTCAAGCGGTGGATGAAGAAAACGTGGTTTCACATATTGTAGCCATGCAGAATACAACCAATGTAACAGACCCATACGACTACCTGAACACTACAGAGGTAGATGTACTCCGAGAACTGCCGAAAAAGGGTAATGGAAACCAATTTGTTTCCATCGACCGCAAAAGACAGGATATGGAAATAAAACTTGCCAATCTGGATAATCTCAGAACAGAGAAGCGCACACTTGAACAGACACAGGCAGGTGGCAACAATATGCTAATTGCCAATTATGAAGAATCCAAACGTACTCTGGAAAAGTTGAAAACGCAAGAGGATAATCTCAAAAACGATATTCAGCGTTTGGAAAAACGAATCCACCAATACGATGTACAAATACAGCAAGAACCGGATGTGAAATTTGACACACTTGTTAAATTGCGTCCATTCTTTGATAAGGTTGCCGACAATCTGTTGAAGAAGAAAAAAGCACAGATAGAAACAGAGATGCAGTCGCAGCTCAACCGTTTGCTTGTATCTTACAAAGGACACGTTGGACGTGTGGAATTGTCGGACAGTATGGAGAATTTCAACATCAAGCTATATCATAGTGCCGGTAATGAAATATCGTTAAACCAACTGAATGCCGCATCCAAACAGATATTCATACAGGTGTTGCTAAAAGTGCTGCGCAATCTTGGCGACTACAATCCGCCTGTTATGATTGATACCGTGATGGGTGTGTTGGATAATGAAAGCCGTGACGCTTTGATGGAAGAATATTTCCCACAGTTGGCTGAACAGACTATTCTGCTCTGTACCACATCTGAAATACGTACGGATAGCGACTACATCAAACTAGAGCCATTCATATCGAAGACATATACTCTGCATCGTAATGTTGAGGAACAAAATACAACCATAGATGAAGGCTATTTTGGAATATCCCTTAATCAGTAGACAGTTATGAGCATAATAAATTTTTCAAATACCCGTCAGATGGAGGGGATTCTTGACGAAATCAGTCAAGTAAAGGAACTTATTGAAAGTAAGATAAACTTGTCGCGCACTGCAGACAGAGAGAAACGTGCTAGTCTGACCACAAACAAAGTAATGCGTATTTGCTTTATAGTCGGTTTGAGTTTGACTACAGAACGCAAGGAGGAAGATTACAAGGATATACAGCTCTCTGCTACATCGGCACGTATCGTTCCGAGTTTCTTTACGATGCACGATTTATCTACCTTGTACTCTGCGTTACTAAAATTGCGCTACGCCAGTCTGAATATAGATTGGTCGCAAAATGCCGTGTTATCTCGCATCATTGCCGCTGAAATGCTGCGTGGTAGAAACTACCTATTGGCTGATAACAATTTGGATTCCATCTTATATGCAGTAAACAATAAGGTAGCAATGGTAAAAGATATTCCTGCGCTGAACTTGATTATCGGCAACTATGGTGATGTTGAGATGGAAGCCACTCTCGACATCAACAGCCGAGACATTACCAACTCACAAATCATTATTGCCGGTGCTACAGGTTCAGGAAAAACGAATCTGCTTGCAGTGTTGATGCAACAGTTCAGAACATTATCGTCAGAATCGCAATATCCGGTAAACTTCCTACTTTTCGACTACAAAGGAGAGTTCAGCGACATTCAGAACAATCACTGGCTTTCACATTTTGATGTAGATCGCAGCTGTATCATAGACCCGATTGAGCATCCTCTACCATTCACTCCGTTCAAGGACTTCACAGACCGCCCTATCAATGAGATAAACCTATATTCATCCGAGATGGCTTCGGCTTTATGCTCAATTGACCGAGTATCAGCCAGTGCAAATATGAATAACAGACTGAGTGAAGCCATTGTAGAAGCATACAAGAAAACAGAAGGCGCACCCATTACATTCAATATGATGTTGGAAGAATATCAAGCCAAGATGACAGATGTCGGAAAGGACGACAGTATTTCGTCTGTTTTGAAACAGTTGGTGCGTGCTAACATCTTTGAGGAGGAAGATAAAGCCGACCTTATCAGCGACTGCTACATTATAAAAATGGACGGCTATCCTAAGGATGGTCCTATAGCAAAGGCTATTGTTTACTTCATCATCTCAAAGCTGAACAATATCTACGAACAACTTGAAAAACAAGCCGCTAATGAGGATGTTGTACAGATTCGTCATTTCTCCATCATTGACGAAGCACACTATATGTTGGATTTTGACAATCGTCCTTTGCGAAACCTGATTGCCGTAGGTCGTAACAAAGGTTTGAGTATCATCCTTGCCACACAAAATATGAGTAGTTTTAAGAGCAAAGGCTTTGATTTTTATGCCAATGCCCAATATCCGCTCATCATGAAGCAACAGACCATTGACGACAAAGTTATCAAAGACCTATATGGTGTAAGTGGACAAGAACTGCAAGAGGTACGAACTGCCATAGCCGGACTCCAGAAAGGTGAACTAATCATCAAAGACCAAATGGCATTTGCACTGGGAATGGGCAAAAAGTATAAGAAAATTAATGTAACACATTTGATATAAATGATTATTCGACTATCTTAAATTAAAATTGTATGTGGTCAGATAATGAAACAACGCAAGATTTGCTTGGTTACCAGGTTCATGCAGATCTACTCAAAAAGATAATTTTGAATGATGCTATGTTGCCAATATCCATAGGAGTTTTTGGAAATTGGGGCTCAGGAAAAAGTAGTTTGATGCTATTGCTTCAGCAGTCGCTGCAAGAATGGGAGAAATCTCAACAAAATGAATATCATAGGATTATACTTCAAGTGTATTTTAATAGCTGGCAGTTTGAGAGCTACGATTCAACAAAGTTGACAATGATAGAAAGTATATTGGAAGCACTTGACAAAGACATTAATGAGCGAAAAGATGTATTTGAACGGATGGATGATTTTCTTGAGCGAATTAACTTTTTGAAAGCAGGCGTATTTATCTTAAAGAAGGCCTATGAAAATCTCACCCCTGATTGGCTAAAGAAATGGTTGCCTACAAAGGAAGATCTTGATAAAATAACAGACAAGGATAAATACAATAATCTACTTAAAGATGTAACCAAAGGTAATACATCAAAATTTATCGCAACGTTCAGAGAACTCTTTGAAGAGTTGGTTGATGATATGGGCTATAAAGCAGTTATTGTCTATGTTGATGATTTGGATAGATGTGATCCTAAAAGAATTATTGGTTGCTTGGAGGCTGTCAAGTTATTTGTAAATGTAAAGAAAACCGCATTTATTATAGGTGCAGATGAACGTATTATTGAATATGCTATTAGTCAGCATTATCCTATTCAAATGAAAAAAGAGGATATATCCAGTCCGTTTTCTGACTATCTGGAAAAACTCATCCAACTACCATACAAACTGCCACGTTTGTCTGACAACGAGCAAGAGACTTATATCACACTTCTTTTATGCAAAAATCATTTAGATGATATCTATTTCAATGAAATACATCAGAAATATTTGGAATTCAGAAAAACAGACAAGCATTCCAAATATAATATAGATGACGTCAAAGCAAATGTTCCCCAAAATAAAAATATAGACTTTCATGCAGTAGAATATCGTTTGCCAACCGTACCTCTTATTAAGCGCTTCTTAAATGGTAATCCACGACAACTAAAACGTTTTCTAAATACCTTATATGTGCGTCAAGAGTTAGCGGAGGTAGCAGGATTTACAGATATACGCCCTGAAGTATTAACCAAGCTTATGGTATTGGAGTACAACACCTTGTACAATTCTCGTTTTGAAGAACTTTATAAACTTCAAAATGCCAATGGAGGCGTTTTACCATTGGATAATGTTGAGCAAGAGGCCAAAACTGAAAATGGCATTCAAAATCCACAATGGAAAGACAACTGGTCGTCAGATTACTTGAGACAATGGTTAAGCTCAGATCCGTCATTAAAAGATATAAATCTACAAAACTACTTCTGGATAGCACGAGATGCTTTGAAAAATGAAAAACCAATAGCTTCGTTGGTTACAAACAAAGTCATGCTGCTATTCCGAAGATTATGTATCTTGCAAACAAACAATACGATGAAGCGAGATTTACCAGGAATTATAAATGCATGCGATGATTCTGAAAAAGACATGATCGTTCGCTTAATTAATGATAACCTAAGAAAAGATCCGAAGTCTGAAAATTGTTGGAGAATAATGAATTGTGATGAGAATAATTTATTAATAAGTGACAAAATAGATAGGCTAAAATTATTATTCAGCAATATTAAGACAGAAAGTATTGATACTAAGGCGGACGTGTTTTTTGTTAGAATGCTTAAATTAAACCATGAAACACATGACTATATCGATAGTTTGCCTAAAGCGACTCCTTTAACAAAGGCTATTGAACGAAAAATGCAAAAATAATAAATATGGGTACATCACAATCACATAATTTGAAGTCCTCGCCAAATTGGTCTGCAGCGAAACGAGCCATAACGAGTATAGCCAATGGAACGGACAATAAGCTTGCCTCAAATGCAAAGTTCTTTGGTAATTTAGGAACAGCACTCGGTAATGGCTTGTATAGGGGTAACAGAACAGGTTGGCATGGAGGTAGGAGAGGCACTTCGTTTGGACGTGCTGGTGGACAAACTGTCAGAGGGTTGATTACTGTTTTAAACAACACTAAACAATATGGACTCATGTCAAGTTTAGGTGTTGATAAACTACCTGATACGCAAAAGCCAAAAACGCCAGAAGATTTTAAAGAATTGCTTCTACATGAGATCATTGGAGATAATGATTCCACAATGGATGATGCAGCAGCAACTTATGCAATGGATAAAGTGCTGAATGATATTTTGTCAGATTGTAAAGATGGGCAGGAGATTGAAGATAAACTTCTGAATGCAACCGATGACGATCTTCATGAATGGATTATAACATTTGAAATTGAATACATACTGGAGTATTCTGCTGAGTTATTTCAAAGCCACATATTTGACAAGGGAAGTAATCCTGAAGAAATAAAGAAGGACATGAGAGGTTGGCTTCATAACGAATTGGATGAAAAACTAAGCAAAGAACTGAGACAAATCGACTTTAATAGCCTAGAAGGGAAAGAATATCTGGATTCTTTAACATCAGAAATATTGGATATATGGAAACAAGAATAAATATACGTTATACTCCATCAGAAACAAGCAGAGTATTTGGTCTTTTTACTCTTTCATTTCAAGAAAGTGACGGACAATGTCGTTCTGTAGATACCAAATTCGATTTCAAACAATTATGGGCATTTTCACGAGACACAACATCTGTTGCTTTTGATTTTTTGGTCTTATCTATGATTGTATATAATGTGGATAGAGCTGTACATCGTTCGTCTCATTCAGATGATGGCTGGAAACGAAATTTGGTTTTGTTAGATGTCCCCGTAGTAAATCTTGACGATATGAATAAAGGACGTGAAGCTTTTAACCGTGCGATAAGTTTCCTCACAGGCGACAATTGGGATATCCACTTTGTTCAAGCAGATTTATACTCCTATAATCCAACTAAAAACGTAAAGGAATATGAATTACAATTATTTAAAAAGGTTGCATTGTTTTCAGGAGGTTTAGATTCGTTAATTGGATTTATAGACGAGGCAAGCACTCTCTGTGCAGATAAAAAGATACTACTTGTTTCGCATATGGAACTGGGGAAAGAACATAGTGATCAAAAAAGCATATTGGGATATTGCAGAGATAATAATATCCTTTCAAATAAATACGAGCAAGTATTGCTGAATGCAGGACTAAAATCTCATTCATGGAATATTAAAGGAACTCCTACAGAAAGCACATTTCGTTCTCGTTCCTTATTGTTTTTCGCAGCAGGAATATATGTTGCAAATAAAATATCCCCACAATGTCAATTGATAGTTCCGGAGAATGGAACGATATCAATCAACATACCACTTGATAGTGGAAGAAGAAGTTCATGTAGTACTCGAACTACACATCCAACCTTTATCAAGCGCATACAGGAAGCACTATGTGCTATTGGTATAGCAAATCCAATATATAACCCATATCGCTTAAAATCAAAAGCGGATATGGTTGCAGAGTGTTGTCAGGATACATCAAAAAAGGCAATTTTGGAATCATTAGTTGACCTATCATGCTCTTGTGCAAAACGCAGTCACAATGTTTTCTGGGACAAAAGTGGAATAGAAATACACAATGCTAAAATCAAGCATTGTGGTATGTGTTTGCCATGTCTATATAGAAGGGTTGCATTAGATACAATAGGTATAGATAATGAGGCATTGCTTGGTACTGATGTTCTTCACGGTATTAAATTCGATCTTGATAATAAACATCAAAAACGGAACAGAGATTTTAATGCTCTTCTGTATTTTCTAAAGAACAGAATGAACGAACGTACAATTCGCCAAGAACTATTCTTTAACGGAATTATAGAAAAACATGAGTTAGATGAATACACGTCATTAGTTTTACACTCGTATTCTCAAGTTATCAATTGGCTTAAGAAAAAAGCAACGAAAAAAATACAAACAAGAGCAGGAATATGATTATTGACACACATTGCCACTTTGACATGATACCAAATCCAGAACAATATATCCAAAGTGCAGAAAATAAAGGTAATATAATTATAGGGATGACTAATTTACCGAGTCATTTCGAAATGGGTTATACCCATGTTCGAAATTTCCGGCATATAAGATTAGCTTTGGGTTTTCATCCTCAATTAGCTGCAAAATCAAGTCATGAATTAGTTTCATTTGGTAAACAAGTTAATAAAACATCATATATTGGTGAAGTCGGTTTAGACTTTTCAAAAGACTTTGTTGATTCTAAGGAAAAACAAATATATGCTTTTCGGTATGCGTTAAATCAAATAAAAGACAAAAACAAGATAGTGAGTGTCCACTCTCGTAAAGCAGAAAAAGAAGTTTTTGAGCTATTGCAAGAATATGAAATAAAGAATGTAATATTTCATTGGTACAGTGGTCCTTTAAATTTAATTGATAAGATAATAGATGCAGGTTACTATTTTTCAATCAATGAAGCAATGACAGTATCTATTTCTGGTAGAAAAATTATAAACAAAATTCCTCAAAATCGAATATTAACAGAATCAGACGCTCCATTTAATAAACATTCAAATATTCTCAATGCCATTTCAAACATTGGATTGACAGAAGATCTTATTTACTTAAATTTTCTAAAGCTAATAAATGCTATAGTATAACTACTACGATAAAGTCATGAAATCAATACGAATATTTTTGCTAAAAGGAAAAGAGAGCATGATTGACCATGTAAAGAGTATTCAGATACTGGGATGCGCTTACTGGAAAAAGGCTCGTAACAAAAATCTACAAGTTGGAGATATATGTTATCTTTACCTCATAAGTAAAGGTCATTATCAAATACGCTTTCGTCTTGAAGTGGTTGATATTTGTTGTGTTCGTGAAGACAGTTCTTGTTGGATTACTCCATTCAAGGCAGATAACGATTGTTATAAACTCATTCCAACAGCAGCAATGTATATGGGAGATGCATTATCATTAGACACTCTTGAAGAAATAGGTATCAATCGTCACTCACAATTCAAAGAACTTAATGAATGTCAGGAAGATTATTTAAGGAAATATTTTGAGTGATTTTATGCGAATAGCATCTAACAAAACATTATATGAACGTATTTGAAGAATACCTAAATAGCGAAGATTTGGAAAAACGTGAACGAGCCAAATTGTGGAGAGTATCTATAGGATTACAAGACGTTGACAATCTACGCGTGTCTAACTTCCTTATCGAAACTGCCCGTAAGCATATCGAAGGAGAAATTTCAATGAACGAAGTAAGCCGATTGATTGACGAATACTATAAAAAGGAGTAACATCAACTATCGAATTGCACTGTTAAAAAACAATGGAATTAGTCTATAAAAAAGATGAATCATAACGGCATATTCTCACTATCTTTTCCCGAAGCCAAGACAATAATTGTTTCCGGTGACATTCATGGAGACTTTAATCAGTTGGTATTCAAACTCTGTATACAATATCAGCTTACAGATACTTTGCTAATTGTAGCTGGGGATTGTGGCTTCGGTTTCGAAAAGAAAGAGTACTATGAGCAGATGGTTAGACGAAACGCCAAGCGAATGAACCAAGCCAACAATTGGATTGCGTTTGTGCGAGGTAATCATGATAATCCCGCTTATTTCGATGGCTCAATGTTCAACTTCAAACGTTTCATCGCTGTTCCCGATTATGCCATTCTACAAGCTTGTGATCATACCATCCTTTGTGTAGGTGGAGCTATTTCGATTGACCGTATCTATCGCATAAATGAGTGGAATAAACGCAAATACCGTGTTCATTCTAATGAGTCGCAAGAAAATGGTATTTCTCGCAATTTATATTGGCAGAACGAAGTTCCTATTTACGACCCAAATAAAATGAATGCTATCCGTGCTGGCTTCCTGATTGATACGGTTATCACACATACTGCACCTTCACATTGCGAACTATTCTCAAAAAGCAATCTTAACCAATGGGCTAAGAACGATCCTTTATTGATTGAGGATATACAATTTGAACGGAAAACAATGGATAAGCTTCTGTACCACCTCAAAACCGACAACCATCCGATAAGCCATTGGTACTATGGTCATTTTCATCAAAGTTGGCATTCTGCCATTAATGGGATACTATATCAGATGCTCGATATTATGGAGTTCTGTCAAATATATTGATTTATACCATTTCGGGTATAATATTGATACAATAGACAGAATTATACCCGATAGGATATAATGATTGTCGTCTGAATGGAAGCGTTCCTGTTAGAGTATATAACCTTTTTCATAGCAAAAAACAGAGGCAGCTACACTTTTTCAAACGAATATCACCCATTTCCCTACACTTTTTCAAGCGAATCAAACGCGTATCATACAAAAGTTCTCTGTTTCTATGACCGATTTTCTATTATTAAGCACCCTCTTGGAAATAAAAACTACACCGCAAACCACAGAAATCCCAAGAAAACCACTACCTTTGCATTCAACAAGCGTTCTGTAACATACCTGCGGAAATGCCCTATCATTCAATACCTTGTATCTGATAGCGGACATTCCACAAAAGGGCTGAAAAGAGACGGTACAACACGTATATGCAAAGCGATGAAATACAACGATTTGCATTTGTCCATACATTCTGTGTATTTGTCAAAACAGAGGTTGTACCGATTAAAATGAATGGTCGCTGATAATCAGTGATGTAAATATGCTGCATCGGCAAATAACCAAATGAAAACAAAATCATAAAAAGAGAAAATATAAAGTCGTAAAATGAGTTAAATCAGTCACTTCAAAGCATTACTCCATTTTCTTTTTTCACTCGTATTTTCTCTTGTTATAATTATTTTTTCAGTTTTTTGTCCCCCATTTGCCCCTCAAGTCGCACACGGGAGACAAATTTATGTCCCTCAATGTAATTTGAAGACTTATTCCTATCAAATTAGGCAAAATCATAGACAATTATCATTTCATAAAGCTGTTTGGATCTCTTATTTGTGAATACACACAAATGTTATAATAATGATATACAGCTAAATATAAACAAAATATCTATAGATAAAGTTACTACAAATGATATTCCGTTTAGAATGTTAGAAAAATATTCTCGTTAATTATTTCAGCAACTCTAGAAGTTGTTATCAACGAACACCAAGTTTATTGAAATTATCCTCGATATGCTAATAGAATCTTACACCATTACTCTATAACTTATTATTTCGTTGTTGAATACTATTCTTGATCTCCACCTAATGAAACTGATGGAAGATATCTCATCCAATCCATCATATTAGAAAGATTTCTTATTCTTTCATCTATCGTAGGGAATTCTATTGCATCGAACAATGCCTGTTAGTTAGAATTTGATTAAGTCATATTTGAAATATCAGAATTATGCAAATTATCGGCACTATTTCGAATCAGTGCCGATAATTTGCATGTTACTGACTAACCAAACGGATTGCCAGATGTGCGTTAACACATGAAATATGACATTAGTCTACCTTCACCCTCTCCTCTTCCTGCCATTCAGCAAACGAGACAATCTCTTTGTATTGCTCAGCAGTCAGAGATGATCCGCCATCTTCACTACATTCGTATTCCCGGTAGCTCATAAACGGAGCCTTCCTCCTGATAGCCCATATAGTTATGGTATGAATAAGGAACCAACCTGACATAATCTTCTTCCTCAAGAATCTTCAGAAGCTTGTCGGCATCGTGGATTATTAATGGAACACCGGACTTATACAGAGCTGTGGCAACTTCAATGGCGAGACCGGCATTCGCAGAATAACTGTTGGAAACGACAATCACCCATCCTGACCGTTCTGTATCTGATGCAAAGATATTCAGGCGGGAAAGCCCCAGTTCTCCATAATGATCCTTGGCAAACCAGATGAAATCATCCGGACTATCAATATCGTACTGCTCATCAATTTTTGCAAACTTCATCCGATTATAATAAGCTACGCCATGCAATTCATTAGGGCCATAAGTCTGTTCAGTCTGGTTGTATTTACTGACAGGCAAATTTCTGTAGAACGACTCATACACTTCGTGCGCTATACGGAAATATTTGCAATATTGTCGTATTGTCATAGTCTCTAATGGAGGCACAGAACGTCCGTTCACGGAATCTTCCAAAGCTTTTATGGAAGTTTCCCTGTCTTTCGACTCAATCCTGAATCGCGGCTCTATCCTGTTAAAATCCTTCCGTGCTATCTTTCCTGTCCGTTGCTGATATGGAAGATTGCCGGCTACATATTCATTGAAGCCATCAGCATCGGCAATAACGGCATCCACCAGTCTGCGCAGATAGGCAAAAATACGGGTAATAGTTTCCCTGCGCCATTCATCGTTATAGTATTCATTATTATCCGAAACATACGAAGAATAATTTGAAACAACGAAACGGGTATATTTCCGGTCTGTAAACCGGATTGCCCTTCCCTCCATGTATATGGAAGAAGCGACATGAAACCAGCGTGTTTCCATCGGGTTGAATGAATGCCAATCCCGAAAAAAATCTTCTTTATTTTCATACTTTCCCGAATCAAACCCATTCATAAGATGCTCGTTCTGGAAAACATATCCCATCTGATTGGATAATACTTTGGTTCCACCAATCTCTGCATCAATATTCGTATGTGAATGACCGTATATCCAGGCATCAATCCGGTTGTTGCTTATCAAGTCTCCATAGTTACTCGCAAAGGCACTGTTCAGCACCGAATCTTTATGACAAGGCGCAAATACCTGAAAAGTGGGCATAGGTGCAGATCACTCATGTATCGTATTCTCATTTCTTTGATAGTTCAACCTGTTTCTCTATGATAGCCTTTACCCGTGCGAATGAAACCGGAGTGAAGTCGTTATTGTCAACTCCCACATCATATTGTGTAGAAAAAAGCATTTGAAGGCGAGGCTTATCTTTTCCAGTGTTATTCCTGCTTGTATGCACATGGCCGAAAAGCTGCCAGGTATCATCGTATGAGCCGCTATAGCAAAGGAACGGGCAATGATTCAGATAAATCTTCTGTTTATCCACCTCGATGTACATCTGCATCGTGATCAGTTCGAAATATTTTGTATAATTCTGCCTCAAGTTCTTCATGTCATGATTACCGGCTATGAGATAGATTTTCCCATTCAACCTTTTGAGTATCTTTGTCCATTCAGCAGAGCCACCAAGACAGAAGTCGCCAAGATGAAATACGATATTATCCGGACCGACCACACGGTTCCAGTTGGCAATAAGTGTTTCATTCATGTGTTCTACATCCTTGAATGGCCTGCTACAGAACCTGATGATATTGGTATGATTGAAGTGGGTATCAGATGTAAAGAATACCCCGCTTCCGTTGAATTTGTAATCCATAATCTTCTTTTTTTATGCACATCACTGCGCTGGTTAATAAAACTGAAGTTTTCAATGCCCATGGACGGAAATGACGGAGTAGAGCGCATAATGCGAACGTCACCAATGGGCAAAAACAAAGCCGTTGAAAAATTTAGTAAGGACTTTTCAACGGCTTCAATTTATCTTTTTAATAGGAATACCTGCACCTAATGTACTCCTACCTGTCTATAAAACGTTCGCTGGAAAGTGTTTTTGAATTTACCGAATGACTCAATGCCTAAAGTATGAACATACGGCATACGCTCAAAGCATACTGTGCTTCGACATAATGTGTTTACTAATATGTTCACTCTATTCTGCAGCATTGTAATTTGCTAATTGTTTTTATTCAATTGTGAGTGCAAAAATACTGAATTTTCTTGAGAACCAATTAACTATTCGCTAACTTTTTGAATGACCTGTCTAGTTGCTGTATTCTTTCGAACTTTTCTCATAAGGTTACTGATTATAGGTTAGGAACTGCACCAAATTTACCGAACTTGTATGCTTTTTGGAGAGAACTGATTCTATTCAATCCTTTGAAATCTGTCAGAGGATAAAGTACACTTGATCCATCTGTATTCTTTTCCGTAAACCAGATATTATCTTTTCTAAGCAAATCTTCCCCTCTGTACGAAAGCGCAAAGGGGAAGATGTTTAATTACTTTCTCATCAATTTCTCAACTCCTTGCCAATCATATCCCCAGTAAACTTTACCGTCACCGGCAAAGTTCCAAACATTCATCACTTCACGAAGCCTGCAAGGGGGTTCCTTACCTACACGAATATATTGCTTGGACTTACTACGGAAAAGACGATTGCACATTTGTTTGTCTTTCTTTTGTGATTTACAGCACGCAATGGTACTGGCAGGAGTTTTCTTTCTACTTCTACTCATTGTTTGTAAGATTTTTGAGCCTATAACGGTGTACGGCTCTATTAAACACTTACAAACCATCAAGAATTGTTTTACCTTTCAACATCTTTTCTTCCTTTTCATTAAACATCTAATATTCTGATTCTTTGATAATACGCAAAGTCTCTTGCTTATATCCTTTGCGGTCGTACTCCTCCCCTCTACACATCCAACAACTACATGGAGTTCCCGTAGTTTTATAAACCTGCGCCCATTTATCCTTTGCCAATTCAAACCAATGAGGATGCTCATAACAACTACCATCTGCACGAATAATGCAAAATTACGATAAATATTGGCAATTATATCAGATGGGGTATATTATCATAATAAACAAAGATTGAAATAAAGCAATTCCAATAAAAGCATTACCTTTGTAAACAACAAGCATTCTGTAACATCCATGCAAAAAAGTAACTGCAACAACTGCCCCCTAAGGAAAAAATACGATAAAAGCCCTCAGTCATTAATGGGACGCTTTTGGCGTTGGCACATAAACTTCTGCCCAGGCTGGAAAGGATATTTCAAATCTCTTTCGCCTGACGAGCAAAACGAGATTAGAAAGAAGTATAACTTCGATAAATACAATAAATAATGAAAAAAGAAATTCTATTCGTCTTGTTAAAAGACTTTGCCGATTGGGAAGGAGCTTATATCGCTCCAAACCTCAATGCAGGTGTTGAACCCGGAAGTGAAAGCAAATATATAGTTAAAACCGTATCTGTCAGGAAAGAGCCGGTTGTATCGATCGGAGGATTCAAGGTGCTCCCCGACTATGGGATCCATGACATTCCGGCCGATTATGCAGGGATCGTATTAATAGGTGGCATGAGCTGGTTCACTCCGGAAGCCGAAACCATTGTCCCTCTGGTTAAAGAGGCCATAGAGAAGAAGAGGCTGGTAGCCGGAATTTGTAACGCCTCCGTCTTTCTTGGCAGGCACGGTTTCTTGAACCATGTAAATCATACCAGTAACGGATTGGATTACCTCAAACAATTCGCTGGGACAAATTATACAGGTGAAAGTCTTTATATAAATGAACCAGCCGTCAGAGCCGGGAACATTATTACCGCCAACGGATTTGCCACTCTGGAGTTCTGTCGTGAAATACTCTATGCGCTGGAGGCAGACTCTTCCCAAAAGATAGAGAGAAGCTATCGAATGAACAAAACAGGTGTTTGGGAAGATCCAGAAGTGGGATAAATTATTATCGCGGTTTATAGCTGAAAGCCGGGGATGTATCCCATAAGATGTGTATGAATTTAAATAATACGAAATCATCTACCACATCTACCATTGCCCTTAAAAGTTCCTTGCTATAAATCACTTATCTAATGGTGGTAGATAATAAACATCTACCACCAACAACTTACATCTACCACCATTTACTACTTTTCGACCACTAAATACAACCGTCCCCTACTCGCTAACTGCGTCTTAAGCCCTATCTTTTTCAAGAAGCGACCAAAGACGGAGACATTGCTCATCGGAAGTTTTACGCCGCTCTTTTTTTGCAGCGATAGGTAGATCTCTCCGGCAGAGATCTTCAAACCTTCCTCCTTATGCGAAGCAGGACGATAATATTGAAAAAACAGATCCTCGAACAAAGGACGTTGTTGAAACGCCTCGTTCGCTTGCATCTGCGAGACCTCTTCCTCATGCGTCAGCCAATAACGCTCGTTATTATTCAAGGCGGCAACCGCTTGCGCATAGAGCTGGAGATAATCGATAGGCTGGGCATTGTCTATCATCCCTTTCACCTCGATACAAATGAAACGGCGGCTGCCGGAAGGATCGCCCAGCAAATCCGTATGGTTGCTCGTAGCGATAAAGGAAGCGTAACGTTTCACCGATTCCACCTGCGTAGCATGAGGCTTGCGTACATTTACGACCGGCTTCTGCAACAGATGCTTCAAGAAGCCTTGATGCCTCGCGCTCACTTGGTCGAACTCATCAATATTGATCAATCCGAAACGAGTAAGATACAGCTCGGCATCCCGCTTCTTGCTGAAATCGATGCTGTCCGTGTAATACGTATTCAAGTCCGGTGGCAACAGGTTGAAGCAGAACGTGGACTTCCCGCATCCCTGCCCGCCCACCAAGAGCGGGGAAAGGCTGTTGCCATGCTGTTTGTCACGTCCCTGCCAGTGCGCTACCATCGACAGGAACCAAGTGTAAAACAACTGTTCCCACCGTACGTTGTCGCAAGGGATGCGTGCGGCCAGCGGACGGATGCGATCCTTGCCGTCCCACACGGGCAAGCGGGTCAAATAGTCCTCGATAGGCGCATAGTCCGGGATGCGATCTGAAAAGACAAAACGCCGTACATCCCTGTCCCATAGCTGCAATCCTTCTTTCTGGGCATTCAAGGCGATACTGTTCAGCACACGATCCGTCACGGGGCGATAGTCAAAACAGAAGGTGTTTTTCTCCCGATATTCCGGTCCGCCAGACATCAGATTGTACCGGAAATCGTAACGACGGTTCATAAACTCCTCCATTTTCAAGCTCTGTAGCTGCTCCGGCTTGTAAAGGGACGTACTGCCAAAATCAGAATCGGAGGCTAAGCGGTAAGACTGCCTCGAGGTCTCCCGGATCTCCACTTCCGAGATCAGATTCCCCAAATAAAGCATCGTCCACTTCACACAATCCTCCTCTTCTACCCCAGCCGCGAAACAAAGTCTTCCAAGAGTGACCAACAAAGGTTTGAAATCCACCTTTATGCTCAAACTTCCATGTTCCTCCAAAGCCCGCTGCAAAGCGAATTCATATTGGATGGCAACGTAACGGTATTGGTCATAAAGCGTCTGCCCGGCACTCTCTACCGGTACCGGCACCCGTTTTTCGAACCGTTCCTGGTAGGCGCTTTCGTCGGGCATAGCCACAGGCTGCTCCAGATGAATGGAAAGAGCGTCCGGATTGTAATACACATCGGCATCATAACTGAGGCGGCAGCCCATTTCCAGCACCGGACGTTTCAGCTCGATGGGATAAGAAAGGCGAGGCTCATACGTCTTGAGCGCATGTCGGTAAGCGTGCGCATGAAAAACCTCGGCATCCGTACGCGAACGGGGAAGCGACCCGTCGGGATAGGTATAAGCCACCACGAACTTCACGCTCCGTCCGCTAGAGCCGATCATAGCGAACAGTGTCTGCGGATATTCCACTATTTTTTGTTTCAAGGACAAAGCCTCTTCTATGCTCTTCAATCGATTGATCTCCAGCAAAATCCAGCCATTATACTCCTTCAATTCCCCTTTTCGAAAAGTTCCGGCAAAGAGCAACTGAGGTAATTTCCGGGTAAACGGATACCGTTTGTCGGGATAAGCCCGCCTTAATTTCTCTCGAAAGAGCGCAAGCTTATCCCTCGTCCGCTCATCCTTTACCCATGCCACGATCTCCTCCATACGCATCGCCCGTTGTGCGACGGTATGTCGATAGGCTGTTTGCTTGGTTATTTTCATGTCTAATATATTATTTAAGAAGTTGAATAACTTATGCTTACAGTTTTTTATATAGAAAAACTAAAGTTTTATTAGGGGAAAACTTTTGTTTCTTCCTAAAGAAACTTTTGTTTCCTCTAGGAGAAACTTTTGTTTTCCCTAAGAGAAACTCTTTGTTCTCCTAAGGGAAACTCTTATCAGCTCTTATCCCTTCGTCCATCGGTAGCCACTCTGCCAAGCATCAAAGACTGGTTCATCCTCTACTCCGTACGCCCGAAAGACCTGACGGATATACTGTTGGTCTTCGGGCGAGAAGGTTCTTTCCTTGCGCTTAAACTGATAAAACTTATTCTTACCGTATGTCATCAACAGACGTTGCTTGATGCGTTTCGCCTCCAGATAAGGTATCTGGTCTAATAGGTGATCCATGCCAACAGCGTATTGCACGGGAGTATCCGCCATGAAAGCCGCACACTTTCCGGTAGGACTGGTACGTGCGGGATTCACGATGCTCACCGCCCAAAGCGTATCGGGGATAAAACGGACGATTTGATGCCGCAAGCAGCGGTTGGCGTTCTTACAATTTTCATTAAAACAATGTACAAAGCCTGTCGGCACCATAGCGTAATCGAGTTTTTCTATCATATCTTTTAGATTTTCAGTATTCTTCAAATATAACACTTTTTTCCTTCACACGAAAAGAAAATTGTATGAAAATCAATAATAAATGGTAGATATTGAATAATAATTGTAAATGTTTGGAGATCTACAACCTATAGGTAATATTCTTATTTACAGAGAGTACACAATAGAGTGGTAGATATTGTAGATGTTTTTATAAATTCAATGTTCTAGAAAATCTAGGATATTGAAAAGATCAAGTCAATACAACTTCTTCATCTTTTCGCTATCACATAGCAAGATATTTTATATCTTTATTGCCAAATACAGAGAATAACATCAATATCCAATTGATATGAACCGGATAAAAAAGTTCTTGAAAAAATATGATATCTAAGGAAAAACAAATAGAAGATCATTTTATTAATAAATTAATAGATCTCAAGTACACCTATCGTGACGATATTCGTGATAGGAATGCTTTAGAGCGGAACTTCAGAACAAAGTTCGAAGCATTGAACAGGGTACATTTAACGGACTCTGAATTTGATCGTTTGCTCGAGGAGATCATTGATGCTGATGTTTTTGCTTCTTCTAAAAGACTACGAGGAATCAATACGTTTATGCGTGAAGACGGGACACCATTACAATACATGCTGGTCAATATCAAAGATTGGTGTAAGAATGATTATGAGGTGATTAATCAGTTGCGTATAAATACCAATAACAGCTATCATCGGTATGACGTGATTTTATTGATCAATGGCATTCCTGTAATCCAGGTCGAGTTGAAGGCTTCGGATGTTAGTCCTCGCCGGGCGATGCAACAAATTGTTGATTATAAAAATGATACGGGTAATGGATATACGAATACATTACTTTGTTTTATGCAACTTTTTATCGTAAGCAATCAGGCAAATACTTACTATTTCACCAATAATAACGATCAACATTTCAGTTTCAATACAGATGAGCAGTTCTTGCCAGTCTATCAATATGCGACAGAGTCAAACAGAAAAATAACCCACCTTGATGCGTTTTCTACGGCATTTTTGTCGAAATGCACATTGGGAGAGATGATTAACCGCTATATGGTTTTGGTTGTCAGTGAACAAAAGTTGCTCATAATGCGCCCCTATCAGATATATGCAGTAAAAGCAATAATAGATTGTATTCATCAAAACAGAGGTAACGGTTATATTTGGCACACGACAGGAAGTGGCAAGACGCTAACATCATTCAAAGCATCTACTCTGTTAAAAGATAATCCCGACATTGATAAATGCTTGTTTGTGGTAGACCGTAAAGATTTGGATAGACAAACACGCGAGGAGTTTAATAAGTTTCAAGAAAATTGCGTAGAAGAGAATACCAATACGGGGACTCTTGTTAAACGCATGTTGTCGGACGACTATGCCGACAAAGTAATTGTAACTACCATTCAAAAATTGGGTATCGCACTCGATTCGTCCAATAAAAATAACTATAAAGACCGTTTAATCCATCTAAAGGATAAACGAATTGTATTCATTTTCGATGAGTGCCACCGCTCTCAGTTCGGAGACAATCACAAGGCAATCAAAGAATTTTTCCCGAACTCTCAACTCTTCGGTTTCACGGGAACACCCATATTTGAACAAAATGCAACTTATACACAAATAAGCGGAGAAGAAGCCTCATATAAGATTACGGAAGATATCTTCCCAAGCAGACTACACGCTTATACCATAACACATGCGATCGAGGACAAAAACGTCTTACGTTTCCATGTCGATTATTTTAAACCCAAAGAGACAGGCGATCGTAGGGCAGATGGCACACTAAAGAAACAGGCGGTAGTAGATGCGATATTATCGAAACATGACGCAGCAACCCACTCCCGTAGGTTTAATGCCATACTTGCCACAGCCTCTATCAATGAAGCTATCGAATATTACGGACTGTTCCGCAGAGCGCAAGAAAGTTTAATGCAGCAAAATGAGAATTACGAACCGCTTAACATCGCTTGCGTATTCTCGCCTCCTGCCGAAGGGAATAAAGATATTCAGCAAATACAGGAAGACCTGCCACAAGAGCAGAATGACAACTGTAAAGAGCCTGAAGAAAAGAAAAAGGCGCTGAAAACTATTATTGACGACTATAACCGGCAATATAAAACCAACCATACAATCGCTGAGTTTGATGCCTACTACCAAGATGTGCAAAAACGCATCAAAGATCAACAATATAGCAATAAAGACTATCCACACAAAAATAAGATCGATATAACGATTGTCGTGGATATGTTGCTGACAGGCTTTGACTCTAAATATCTCAATACATTATATGTTGATAAAAATTTGAAATATCACGGTCTGATACAGGCGTTCTCACGTACCAATCGCATTTTGAACGACACTAAGCCATATGGTAACATCCTTGATTTTAGAGGTCAGCAAGATGCTGTCGATGAAGCGATAGCGTTATTCTCTGGAGAGAAGACCGATAATCCTAAAGAGATATGGCTTGTAGATTCTGCCCCGAAAGTGATAGAGAAGTTCCAAGATGCCGTTCAGAAGTTGAGTGAATATATGCAATCGCAAGGATTGGAGTGCCAAGCTGAAAATGTTTATAGTTTGCAGGGAGATGAGGCTCGTGCCGGTTTTATCAACTGTTTCAAAGAAGTACAACGATACAGAACCCAGTTGGAGCAATATACCGATATTAACGAGCAGGAGAAAGCAAAAATCGAAGAACTGTTGCCAGAAGAGACTTTGCGTTCGTTCCGTGGAGCCTATATTGAAACGGCACAACAATTACGCAAACAGCGGGAGACAGGCAAAGACTATGAGGTTAGTCCACAGGTTGAAGACCTTGATTTTGAATTTGTTCTTTTTGCTTCGGCAGTCATTGACTACGATTATATAATGGGATTAATCGCCCGCTATACGAATAGCAAAAACAGCAAGCAACGAGTAACCAAAGAGCAGTTGATCAGCCTTGTGGCATCGAGCGCCAACCTGATTGATGAACGGGACGATATTCGAGAATACATCGATAGTCTCGACGAAGTGAACGGTAAGACAGAGCAGGAGATAAAAGAGGGGTACGAAGCATTTAAGGCGGAGAAATATGCTAAACAATTGGCATCTATAGCCGACAAACACGGTATCACAGCGGATTCGTTGCGCAAATTTGTAGAACAGATAATGGAACGAATGATCTTCGATGGTGAAAAACTAAGTGATTTGTTAGCTCCGTTGGAATTGGGATGGAAAGCTCGTACTAAGGCTGAATTGGCCCTAATGGATGATCTCGTTCCATTATTGAAACGTTTGGCCGCTGGCCGTGAAATTTCGGGATTGTCGGCTTATGAAGATTGATGTTATGACAAAAGATAAAGATATAAAAACGACTGTGCCTACTTTGCGGTTTCGTGAGTTTCAGAATGATGCACGATGGATTCCTTATAAAATAGATCATGTATGTAAAATCGGAAATGGTAGAGATTACAAACACCTAAGTGCAGGGAATATACCAGTATATGGGTCAGGAGGTTACATGACATCTGTAGACAAATTCCTTTATGATGGTGAGAGTGTTTGTATTGGAAGAAAAGGCACGATAGATAAACCGATATTTCTTACAGGTAAATTTTGGACAGTTGATACCCTATTTTATACATATGCGTTTCATAAATGCTTACCTAAATTCTTATATTTGATATTTCAACAAATTAATTGGTATAAATATAATGAAGCAGGCGGTGTCCCAAGTTTATTAAAAACAACCATTGGAAATATCAATATTTTTATTCCAAATAATGAAAATGAGCAGAAGAAGATTGTTGACTGTTTTAGTAGTTTGGATGATTTAATAAATGCAGTAGCAGATAAAATAGAAACATTGAAGGAGTATAAAAAAGGATTGATGCAGCAACTATTTCCTGCAGAAGGCAAAACAACTCCAGCTTTTCGCTTCCCTGAATTTCAGAATAAAGGAGAGTGGGAAGAATCAACACTTGGCGATATATGTGATATGCAAGCTGGTAAATTTGTCTCTGCATCAGAAATTTGTGATGTAAAAAAAGATACTATGTATCCTTGTTATGGAGGGAACGGATTGCGTGGTTATACACATTCTTTTACACATTTTGGTATATATCCTCTTATTGGCAGGCAAGGTGCTCAATGTGGTAATATCACCTATGCAGAAGGTAAATTTCACGCGACAGAACATGCTGTTGTTGTAACACTTAAAAAGGATATTGATATACGTTGGCTTTATTATCAATTAATTAAGTTAGACTTGAATCAGTATGCAACTGGACAAGCTCAACCAGGACTATCCGTTGATGTAATTAAAAAAGTTACTATTCGTATTCCTAAAAACAAAAATGAACAACAATTGATTGCCTGTGGTCTTTTCTCAGTAGACGAACTCATATCCACCGAGACCGCCAAACTCGACCAACTAAAAGCCCATAAAAAAGGATTAATGCAACAACTATTTCCTAAATTACAATGAGTAACGAAGCAAAAATATTCAAATACAACACATTGTCGGATGTTGCCGTCAGATTTCGTTCTGATTTAAACGATTTCGACTATGTTTTATTATATGCCTATAATGGGACGGGGAAAACTCGTCTTTCCATGGAATTTAAGAACAGAGGTAGAGATACGGAAGCTAATACAAGGGATACACTATACTTCAATGCTTTTACCGAAGATCTTTTCTATTGGGATAACGACCTTGAAAATGATACGGAAAGGGTTCTCAAGATCAATGCAGACTCGAACTTCTTTAACGGGTTTAAAGAGTTAGCATTGGAAGAGAAGATATTCGGTTATTTACAACGATATGCAGAGTTCGATTTCAAGATTGATTATGAAGAGTGGCATATCTCTTTTTCAAAGGGGGAAGAAGATAAAATAAAGATTTCTCGTGGTGAAGAAAACATATTTATATGGTGTGTGTTCCTTGCCATTTGCGAATTGGTCATTGATGGAGCCGAGGCATATTCATGGGTTAAATATATTTATATAGATGATCCTGTGTCTTCGCTTGATGACAATAACATTATTGCGATCGCCAATGATTTGGGCAATCTGCTGAAAAAGGATTCCGGAAAAAGAAAAATCGTTATTTCTTCTCATCACCATTTATTCTTTAATGTGATGTATAACGACTTAAAAAGGAATAGACGTAAAAGTTATTTCTTTCATAAAAATGGGACAAACGGCTATACGTTGAGGGCGACCGACGAGACACCGTTCTTTCATCATGTCGCAACTTTATGCGAATTAAAACGGCTCTTGCCTAAAGAAGGACAGACGATAGACGATGTGCAGATAAACACTTATCATTTTAATATGTTGCGCAGTGTTATTGAAAAAACTGCGGTGTTTTTCGGCTATAGCCATTTTTCGAAATGTATTCATGGTATAGATGATGAGGTGTTATTTGCACGAGCTTTAGATTTACTTAGTCATGGTAAATACTCGATATATGAACCTGTATTCATGGGAAAAGACACAAAACAACTGTTTGTCCGAATCCTTGATGCTTTTTTGAGAAAATATGAGTTTTACCTACCTGAGATATTAATAGAAACAGAACAAGAAAACAGATAAAAATATGACTATAAAAGAACAGCACGAACTGGGTAAAACCCTGTGGAAAATAGCAGATGACCTTCGTGGTTCAATGATGGCAGATGATTTTCGCGATTATATGCTGTCTTTTCTATTCCTGCGTTATATTTCAGATAACTATATAGAGGCCGCAAAAAAAGAACTCGGAGGGGATTATCCAGATAAAGCTCTGGAGGAGTTGAAGGAGCGTGGTGTTTCGACACCGTTGCAATTATGGTACGGAAAGAACCCGGAAGATGTTTTGGATTTTGAAAAACAGATGCGCCGTAAAGTGCATTATGTGATTAAACCGGACTATCTCTGGACTAATATTTACGAACTTGCACGGACACAAAATAATAATCTTCTGAAAACACTTGAGAAAGGATTCAAATATATCGAAAACGAATCTTTCGACAGGGCGTTTCAAGGACTTTTCTCCGAAATAAATCTGAACTCGGATAAGCTGGGTAAAAATTATGAAGAACGTAACGCGCTACTTTGTAAAGTGATAACAAAGATTGCCGAAGGAATCGCTCAATTTTCAACCGATACGGATATATTAGGGGATGCTTATGAATATCTGATCGGTGAGTTTGCCGCAGGTTCAGGACAAAAGGCTGGCGAGTTCTATACGCCACAACAATTGTCGAGCATTCTATCGGGTATCGTTACATTAGATACCCAAGACCCAAAGTCCGGGATGAAGAAAAAACTCGAAAGAGTATTGGACTTTGCTTGTGGTTCAGGTTCTTTGTTACTCAATGTGCGCCACAGGATGAAAGCTAATGGAGGAAATATTGGTAAGATATACGGGCAAGAGAAGAATATCACCACCTACAACTTAGCTCGTATGAATATGCTCCTGCATGGAGTTAAAGACTCGGAGTTCGAAATCCATCACGGTGACTCACTCTTGAATGATTGGGATATGCTGAATGAAATGAACCCAGCCAAAAAAGTGGAGTTCGATGCCATTGTCGCAAATCCTCCATTCAGCTACCGATGGGAGCCTACGGAAGAAATGGGCAAAGATTTCCGCTTTAACAACTATGGCCTTGCTCCCAAATCAGCCGCAGATTTTGCATTCTTACTTCACGGCTTCCATTTTTTGAAACAAGATGGCACGATGGTGATTATTTTACCTCATGGCGTACTTTTCAGGGGGGGAGCAGAAGAACGCATTCGTACAAAATTGCTCAAAGATGGCAATATAGACGCAGTAATCGGGTTGCCTGCAAACCTTTTCTTTTCAACAGGTATTCCTGTGTGTATCTTGGTACTCAAGAAATGTAAAAAGTCCGATGATGTACTCTTTATCAACGCTAGCGACAAGGAAAATTTCGAGAAAGGCAAAAGGCAAAACAAACTACGGACTAAAGACATCGACAAAATTATAGACACATATAAGCAACGAAAAGAAGAAGAGCGTTACTCACGTCCCGTCTCGATGGACGAAATCGAAAGAAACGGTTATAATCTGAATATTTCACGCTATGTCAGCATTGCTAAAGAGGATGTGAAAATTGATTTGTTGCAAGTAAATAAAAAGTTGATCGAGCTGGAGAGTAAAATAGCTGATGCATCCGAGAGACATAATAAATTTCTCGCTGAGCTTGGCTTGCCATTAATTACAAAAGCAAAGAGAGATTGACAAAGTTATAGCACCGAGTAACTAAATAATATGGGAAAAACAGTAACGACATACCTAATTGACGGAGATCCACAAGGGTCTCAATATGTGTTCATCAGCAACAAAATCTGTCAGATGTTTATTATTCCTCGTTCCAATCTGTCTATTCTTAATGAACGGACAGATTTACAAACACCGGCATTTTATATTCTTTTGGGTGAGGATGATATGACCAAGCCTAAAGCATATATTGGAGAAACAGAAAATTTCAAAGAACGGGTGAAAGACCACGATAGTAAGAAAGCATTCTGGCAAAAAGCTCTGATATTTATATCTAAAGACGCAGCAATGACAAAAGCAGATGTGCAATATCTGGAATATCGGGCGATTGCTGATGCTAAAAAAGCTAAGAATTTTGTTCTGAATGAAAACAAACAAACTCCCAATGAGCCTAATTTACCCGAATATCAAAAAGATAATATGAATGAGTTCTTTGAGGATATCAAATTTCTCACTTCATTTATAGGTTGCAATATTTTTGAATTTGTGAAACTAAAAGAGGAACACTTATTTTATACCAAAGGAAGAGGTTGTAATGCAAAAGGCTTTTACAATTCATCTGGATTTACAGTACTAAAAGGGAGTATTATTGTTAATAGTTCTGTTCCTTCGTTCAATTGGAAAGAAAAAAGAGAAAAACTGATTAACGAATATACGGTTACAAAAAATGGCTTATTAGTTATGGAGTCTGACAAGACTTTTTCTAGTCCAAGTACGGCTGCTGATTTCTGTATAGGCAGTAGCAATAACGGCTGGTTAGTATGGAAAGATAAAAATGGCCAAACTTTAGATTCTGTTTACAGGAAACAACTAGAATAAATCTTAAAATATAAGTATATAAAAATAAACGATATAGCTATATTATAGAATTCTGCATAGTTGCCTCAAATTATTACATGGATTTAAACAAATAATATGGACATAGATTTCGAATCATACATCCGTGGTAGTGAGCCTAACAAAAGAGAAAAGGCTTCAGCTTGGAAAACAGCCATTGGCTTACAAGCTGTGGATGGCTTGCGAACATCCGATTATCTAAAAGATACAGCTATAAAGCATTTGCGTAGCATCGGTTTTGACGTGAACAATGATCTGTTTGCCGACAACTCTTGGTACTTTCGCAATGCGCTGGTTCGTGCGAATTATAGAAATGTGCGAAAAGACGTTGAACCTGATATGAGTTTCTTGATCGCATTTTTCAGAAACTTAATGATGGGAGAAAATCATGACCCCACAACAGCCAACCGAACAAGTCGACCGAACAAGTACCGAACAAGCTAACCGAACAGTTCAGCGCACCGCTTTTAGCTATCGTAAAGGCTATCGGGACAGAACAATGTTCATTGAAAGTAAAAAGTGATTACAAACAATTTGCATAGATAAACGAAGAATGAAAACATCCATCAATTACCTTCCCGAACAGAAACGGGATGACCTCAGAAGAATTGTAGAGTGCGTACTGGAAGTACTTCCCGATTGTGAGATGATCATTCTCTACGGAAGTTATGCCCGGAATACATACGTTGACTACGACCAACGCATCGAATACGGTATCCGCACCTGTTTTATGAGCGATTATGATATTTTGGTAGTTACCAGTACCCGTTTCCAAAGATATATTATCAATCACATCTTGAGTAAGGCCACCGATAATTACTACAAAGGGAAGAACAGATACGCATCCACCACCGTACAATTTATAGACGAAAGCATCGACGACTTGAATAAAGCCATCGATAAAAACCGATATTTCTATACCGATATCAAGCGAGAAGGTATCATGCTTTACAACAGCGGCCGTTATAAGTTGGCCCGCCGTCGTAAACTGAACTATCGGGAGATAAAAGAGTTGGCGGAGGAGTATTACAACGACAGGTTTGAACGTGCGAATGATTTTTTACGAAATGCAATGTATGACAAAAACGACGAGAGATATAAAATATGTTCTTTTCATTTGCATCAAGCTTGTGAGAATTATTACAACAGCATAATCTTGACTTTTACATTGTATAGCCCCAAAGAGCATAGCCTAATAACGTTATCCGGCAGAGCCAAAACGCATTCCCTAGAGTCATCCGAAGCCTTTCCCCGGGATACGGAAGAGGAGAAACGACTTTTCGACTTGCTGCAGGACGCATACGTTCAAGCTCGTTATAATTTACACTTCCGCGTCACTAAAGAAGATATCGAGGCGCTTATACCCAAAGTAGAACGGCTCCGGGATATCACGCGACAATGTTGCGAGGAGAGAATCAAGGTGTATGCGGCAAAACAAAGACAGGTTTGATGAGGCAGCGTTAATCTGAAAAACAGATAGATTTCGCCTCAAATATGATTACATTTGAATCTATTTCCCCTAGTCCGTATATCTGAATCCAGTTGTAGAGACGGGGCGTGCCCCGTCTCAACCCAGCAAAATGGTAACTTAAAGATACTATCAGTCTGTGATGAGACGGGGCACGCCCCGTCTCTACAACTTAGGTATATGGATGTACGAACTAATGGGTATATAGATATGTGAACTGAGGAAATGAATTCCCCTCAATCGCCACCTTTATAACCCCATCCAACCTGTTTTCGAAGATACGGTAAGCCTCCTCAATCTCGTTCAATGGAAACTTATGGGTAATAAGAGGCGTCGTGTCTATCTTACCTTCTTCTATTAGGTTAAGAATCTCGGCGCAATCGCAGCCATCCACCCCACCAGTCTTGAAAGTCAAGTTCTTGCCATACATGTCTGGCAAAGGAAGAAGCTGAGGTTTATCATAGAGGGCTACGATGGTGACAATGGCGTTCGGACGGGCACAATCCCATGCCAAGCGGAAGGTATCCTCACTCCCCGCAACCTCCAATACGACATCCGCACCGCCATGATCGCTGTTACGAAGAACAAATTCCTTACAGTTTTCGGGATCTGCCACCAAGACTTCCGGATAACGCTGGCGAACGAACCGGGCCCTTTCCGGAGACTTCTCGCAAACAATAATACGTCGTGGCTTCTTCAACAACACGCACAACAAAGTACAGATCCCCGTAGGACCAGCGCCAATAATGAGAACCGTATCCTCCTCTGAGACCTCCGAGATGCGGGCAGCCCAAAAACCTGTCGCTAACACATCACCGACCAGCAAAGCCTGCTCATCGCTAACCGTATCTGGGATACGATTCAAGCCTCGATCCGCATAAGGAACCCGGACATACTCCGCCTGCCCCCCATCGATACGACAGCCCAACGCCCAACCGCCATTGGGATCGGTACAATTATTGACATATCCACGCCGGCAGAAGAAACACTCTCCGCAAAAGGTCTCGACATTCACGGTCACCCTGTCACCCGGCTTGACTGCAGTAACATCGGCACCCACCTTTTCCACCACACCAACCATCTCATGCCCAACGGTTATTCCGGATACCGCACGTGGTACGCTACCGTGTTTAATATGAAGATCGCTAGAACAAATGCTACCCAAAGTCACTCGTACGATAGCGTCCCGTGAATCCTTTATTTCCGGTATCGGTTTCTCCCGCAATTCAAATTTCCCTTGTTCAATATAAGTGTACGCAAGCATGATATTTTCTTCTTTTAGTTAATCGCCTTACAAAGATAAGGATCGTATCGCCAAAAATATCAGATATATCAGTAATTTGGGTACAAACTGTTTCATTTTTCTCTCCTATCTTTATCGCCATAAACACATAGCATTCTCGTAATGAATATAAAAACAACAAAAATTCAAGAAGTATGAAACGAATCTTATTATTCATGGTCATGATCTCAATGGTATGTATCGCCTCTTATGCGCAAAAGGCTGCCGAAGGGACAAAAGTTTTAGTGGCTTACTTCTCGGCAACGGGAAATACTGAAAAAGCGGCCCAACAAGTCGCATCTATTGTCAGTGGTGATCTTCACAAGATCCAACCTGAGAAAAGCTATACCTCCGCCGATCTGAACTGGCGGGATAAATCCTCACGCAGCAGCGTAGAGATGGACGATCCGACATCACGACCGGCCATTATCGATGATTTGAAGAACCTAGCGGAGTATGACACCGTTTACCTAGGATTTCCCATCTGGTGGAATCAAGCCCCAAGACTCATCAACACCTTTTTGGAGAAATACGATCTCTCGGGTAAAACAGTTATCCCATTCGCCACATCAGGCAGCAGCAGTATCTCGAACGCAGAGAGTGAATTGCGGAAAGCCTATCCGGATGTGAACTGGCAAAAAGGGAAGTTGATGAACGGAGCGACAGAAGAAGATATCAAGAATTGGACTAAAAAATAAATGATTATGAGAAAGAATTTTGGTGCGAAGCCTTTGAGCTATCCGCAACCCGTATTTATTATCGCCACGTATGGAGAAGATGGAACTCCCGACGCGATGAACGCCGCTTGGGGCGGTATCAGTGAGATGAATGAGATCAGCATGTGTCTTAGCGCCGGTCACAAGACAGTTAAGAATATCCTGAAGCGTGGAGCTTTCACGGTAAGCATGGCAGATGCCGATCATGTCGTGGCTTGTGATTATGTAGGTATCGTGTCGGGCAATAAAGTTACCGACAAGTTTGCCAAAGCAGGATTTCACGCTACAAAATCAGACTTCGTAGATGCTCCGTTGATCGACGAATTGGCCGTGGCTATCGAATGTAAATTGAAAGATTACGATCCGGATACTTGCATACTCCGTGGCGAGATCGTAAATGTCAGTGTTGACGAGCGTGTACTTGATGAGAACGGCAAGGTGAATGTAGCTAAAGCCGCTCCCATCATCTTTGATCCATTCAACAACGACTATTTGAGAGTGGGCGAAAAGGTAGGAAATGCCTTTTCCGATGGGAAGCAACTGAAAACATAAAAGAAAAGTCTATCTAAAGTTATTATATATGTAAACTTAATTTATATTTGCACTATGGAAAAAAAATGAATATTATGCAAGCAAATCCTAAGATCGGGAGTATGGACGCTGTATTAGATAAATTATACGGCAAGGTTGGCTCACCAGAAAGAGAGGAGTTTCGCAAAGAAGCATATTCTTATTGTGTGGGGCAAATTATTAGTGACGCACGGAAGCAAGAGAAAATGACACAATCCGAGTTGGCCGAAAAAGTAGGAACTAATAAGACCTATATATCAAGAATTGAAAAAGGAATCATAGAACCGGGAGTTGGTTTATTTTTCCGTATTATTGATGCGCTTGGCCTTAAAATTGAAATCGTAAAGCCTATCATGTGAGCAAAAGGAACTCTCTCAGATCGCCTCTGTTAAGATTGTTTTCCAATATGAGTAATAAAAGGGGCAAAGGCGTAATCACTACGGCTTTACCCCTTTATACATCAGCTCATGAAATCAATTTAGAGATATCATACCCACGTTCCGTTATCTTCCCCAGTAAATCTTCCCGAACCGCCTCCGGTAAGTTCCTCTCACGGCTCAAGATCCAGAGGTATTTATCCGTGCTGCTTCCTATCACCGCATATTGATAATCCGCATCAAGTTCTAAGATATAATAATCCGCATAGAACCATAAGAAGAAAGCCACTTTCAATTTTCCGGGATTATTTTTAGGGTCCGGTTGTTTCGCACGACCGGTGGCTTTCTTGTGAACGCCGCCTTTATATCCTTCGTTCTCCACACGGATCTTTCCGTCCGGAAGCAACGTATACGTGGCCGTCACATCCGTCATGCCTCTCTCAAAATGATTCTCATAACGGGCGATTTCATACCATCGCCCCATATACCGTTTAACATCCAGTTCCGGTACGGTATGATGATCTGTTATATTCATAAGTTTCTCTATTGTTGGATAAATGTATGTAAACCCAGATTCCTGTAATTTAGAGGGATGGACGGTTTGCCCTTTTGTCACGAACGACGCTCCCTCGCCAAACTTCAGCCGAAAAAAGAACTCAGGCAAAGGGATGATCCTACGGATCTTATCCGCTCTCGCTAACGTATGAGCCAACTGCTTTTGGGTGATAAGGTCTGGAGAAACCAAATTTACCACCCCCCTCATCTGCCTATTCCGTATGATATACCCAAAAGAGCGGCATAGATCAAACAGACTGATCCATGGAAAACGCTGTTGCCCGTTACCGATCACGACACTTACCCGTGAGAAGCGTTGCAAACGAAGCATCTCTTTCAAGGCCCCTCCATCCTCAGACAATACGACACCAAAACGGGTAATGACAAGCCTCACATCCGATGAGCATGCGGACGCTTCCTCCTCCCACGCCCCACACAACCGGGCCAAAAAATCCATTCCCCGGCAATCATGATACTCGTCATATTCCCCGAAAGCCGGATAATAACCTACGGCGGAGGCCGAAATAAACAACTCAAGTTTCACGCTTCTCGTGTTTATGGCATGCACCAACTGTCTGGTCACGCAAATACGGCTATCATACAACTCTTGTTTGTAAGCCTCCGTCCAACGTTTATTAATGGAAGCGCCCGCCAAATTAATGACGACTTCACAGGATTCCACGCATCGGCATAATTCATCAAAACAATCTTCCTTAAACAAATCCCGCCCTAAAGGGATAACATCATATCCTTTTCCCTCCAAAAAAGATGAAAGATGCTGACCGATATATCCGCTTGCCCCGCTGATCGCTATTCTCATAATCAATACTTTTCTATTAAAACAAATCCACAAGCAATTTAGATGGCAATTTCCGGTTCTATTTTAGTATCCCAAACAGAATATCGACTAAAAGAAATCGGTTCGACAGAAAACAACTATATTTGTCCTCATTTAATAGTAACTGAATCATGGCAGACAATTATCTGGAAAATAAGTACGCAGAATACCAAGCTCGGAAGACTTCCGGCACTAGAACGGGGCATACAACGAAGACACTTCATAAAACAAGAAGAGTCTTCATCACCGGTGGAGCCGAGGGGATCGGGAAAGCGATTGTAAGGGCTTTCAGAGGAGCCGGACATCGTGTGGCCTTCTGCGACAAGAACGAGACCTTAGGAAAAGAGACTGCCCTACAAACCGGGACACAATTCCATCTCGTGGACGTTAGTGATAAAACCGCACTAGAAGATTGCCTGCGAAAGATCATCGAGGAGTGGGGAGATATTGATATCATTATCAACAACGCAGGTGTCAGCCAGTTCTCTCCCATCACGGAAACAAGCGTAGAGGATTTCGACAAGATACTATCCATAAACTTACGCCCGGCGTTTATCACCTCCCGGCGATTAGCGCTCCATCGGCAATCTCTCGATACCCCCAATCCATACGGCAGGATTATCAACATCTGCTCTACCCGTTACTTGATGAGTGAACCCGGTAGCGAGGGATATGCCGCCTCTAAAGGAGGTATCTATTCTTTGACACATGCGTTGGCCTTATCGCTCTCGGAATGGCATATCACGGTAAACTCTATCGCTCCCGGTTGGATACAGAATAACAATTACGACCAGCTTCGTCCGGAGGATCATGCTCAACATCCATCCGGACGGGTGGGCAAGCCGGAGGATATCGCCCGTATGTGCTTATTTCTCTGTCAAGAGGAAAACGATTTCATTAATGGCGAGAATATTACGATTGACGGTGGGATGACCAAGAAAATGATCTATCTCGACTAAATAAACATCCGTATATGACACAAACATCGAACATAGAAACCAACCGTCTTGTGCTCCGTCCTTTCAGCGAAAGCGATGCTCCTGATGTTTTTGAGAGCTGTAAGAATCCAAACCTAGGCAATAACGCCGGATGGAAACCTCTTGAAACGATCGAAGAGACCATTGATGTACTAAATACCATATTTATCGGGAAAGAAGGGGTTTGGGCAATCGTATCAAAAGAGACAAAACAAGTCATTGGCTCCATTGGCATCATTCCTGATTCCAAAAGAGAAAACCCACATGCTCGCATGCTGGGTTATTGGCTAAAAGAAGAGTGTTGGGGACAAGGCTTCATGACAGAAGCAGTGCAATCCGTATTGAATTATGGGTTCATTCAAATGAATTTACATTTGATCACGGCGAATTGTTATCCTCACAATCAACGCTCACAACGTGTATTAGAGAAGAATGGATTCATATACGAAGGACGGCTTCATCAAGCAGAGTTAATGTATAATGGGCAAATATATGACCACCTGTGCTATTATCTTGAGAATCCGTCCTTATCCCGTAAAAACAACATCTTATGATTGTAGTAATAAAGGATTTATATACGCTCAAGAGCTGGGAAGATCAAGACACCGAATCCCTAGCCTTCCATTTGAACAATAAGAAAATCTGGGATAACTGCCGGGATGGATTACCTTATCCTTATACAAAAGGGAATGCCCGCTTCTTCATCAAACAAGCGCAGGAGAAAACAGATATATCGGATTTTTGTATTACGGTTGGTGGCGAGGCTATTGGTAACATTGGTTTTGTGAGAGGTACGGACGTAGAGCGTTTCAATGCGGAAGTGGGTTATTGGATTAGTGAGAAATACTGGAATCAAGGAATTGTTTCGGATGCGTTAACCGAGGCCATCCAGTATTATTTCGCGCATACGGAGGTTATTCGTATATTCGCCACGGTCTACGAATATAATCCGGCCTCCATGCGAGTATTAGAAAAAGCTGGATTCAGGAAGACCGGCATTTTCAGAAAGGCTTGTTACAAAAACGGACAATTCATTGATGCGCATCATTTTGAATTGGTAGCAGATAAGAAACTAGAAGAGAATCAAAAAGAATAACATATCTATGGAAATTCGACAATTACCGGCAAATGAATACGATAAGGCATTAGACTTATCTCTGGACGTTTTCATCGAATGCGGAAGAAAGGATTTCGATGAAGAGGGGCTGGAAACTTTCAAGAATTTCATTTATAATAAGCAACTAGTAAATGAATTAACCTTCTACGGAGCCTTCGATGGAGAGTCTTTAATTGGCGTAATCGCGACAAAAAACGAGGGAAAACATATCTCCTTATTCTTTATCAAACCGTCTTATCATAGAAGAGGAATCGGTAAACAATTGTTCAAGACCGCGATCTTAAATCAGCCCGGATCAGAAATGACGGTTAACTCCTCTTCTTACGCAATCCCCATCTACAGAAAGCTCGGATTCGAGCCTGTCTGTGAGGAACAAGTGACGCATGGGATGAAGTATACGCCGATGAAACGAATGGGAACAAAAGTAAGAGAATTAGAGAAAGTTTGCTAAAAAGACTATAACTTTACGGCATAAAAGATCGAAAGATATAAGATTCAATGTTGTAAATGGATTTAAGAGAGAGATTATCTGACCGCATCCACATAGAGGATATCCATGAGATATTGCGATATGTGCAAGGAAGCCAGAAACGGAAATCGGAACTATACGGTTTGATCTTCGATCCGGACGAGACCATCGGTTATCAAGCGTTATGGGCCTGTAGCCATTTTTCCGCAGATGAGAATAAATGGCTATACGATAAACAAGATGAATTGATAAACGAGATTCTGGTCTGCAAGCATCCCGGTAAACGACGTCTTCTATTGAATTTGCTTTTACGACAGCCTCAAGCGAATCCCCCACGGGTGGATTTCCTGAACTTCTGCCTAGACCGGATGCTTTCAGCGAAGGAATTACCCGGTGTGCAAACGCTTTGCATGAAACTGGGATATGAGTTATGCCGTCCCATTCCAGAGCTATTACAGGAGTATAAGACACTACTCGATCTGGCGGAACCCGATTTACTACAAATCTCTTTGCGAACCGTACGTAAGAACATCTTAAATAAAATACGATAAAACATGAGAAAGATTTTCACACTACTCTTCTGTGCCGCCTCCTTGGCCACAGGACTAGCGCAACAAGAATCCTATTTTACCAATCCCGTGATCCACGGTGACGTAGCTGATCCTTCCATTATTCGGATCGATCAGACTTACTATATCACCGGCACCTCCTCGGAATGGGCCCCCTATTATCCGGTTTTCACCTCTACCGATTTGGTGAACTGGCAGCAAACCGGACATGTATTCGACGAGAAACCGGAATGGACTAAATCCTCATTCTGGGCTCCGGAATGGTATCAGCATAAAGGGAAGGTATATGTCTATTATACGGCCCGGAAGCAATCGGATAACATCTCGTGCATCGGTGTCGCCGTGGCGGATTCACCTACGGGCAAGTTCAAGGATTACGGCCCGGTGGTAGAGTTTGGGAAGGAAGCGATAGACGCATTTATCTTGGAGGACAAAGGCAAACTTTACATCAGTTGGAAGGCTTATGGATTGGATAACCAACCCATAGAGTTATTGGCCTGTAAGTTGACGGACGATGGGCTTCGCCTAGACGGAAAGCCTTTCAGCCTGCTGCGTGACGATGAGCGTCAAGGTATGGAAGGTCAGCATTGGTTCAAGAAAGACGGATATTACTATATCATCTACTCCGTGAGAGGCTGTTGCGGCCCGCAGAGCGATTACGCCGTATCCGTGGCTCGCTCGAAAAAGCTGGAAGGTCCTTACGAGAAATACCAAGGAAACCCGATCTTGCACGGAAGCAAGGAGGTTCTCTCCATCGGTCACGGAACGATTACGACTACACCGGACGGACGCATGTATTACCTATGCCACGCTTACCAGCCGGGAAGCGGCTTCTACCAAGGTCGCCAACCTTACCTGCAAGAGGTGAGAATGGGCGAGGATCATTGGCCTCACTTCGTAACCGGGGAATACGCAAGCCGCACGCAACCCATGCCATTTGCCGAGTCCGCACAAGTGCCGGTATTCGATTTCTCGGATGATTTCACCGGTGCTACCTTGCGTCCCGAATGGAGTTGGAACTATCCTTACACGGATGTCAAGACCGAGATCAAGAACGGTAAACTATCTCTATCCGGAACACCGAAACCCGGCGTAAAGACCGGAGCGGCACTTTGTTTACGCCCAACCTCCCCGGATTACACGTTGGAAACAGCGATCGTAAACCGGAATGACAGTTGGAAAGGAATCACGATGTACGGAGACGCAAATAACCTAATCACCTGCGGATGCGCTGGAGACCGTTTGATATTGAAATATATCCTAGAGGGGAAAGAACATCCATTGGCCGATCTTCCTCTTCCCGCCTCGCCTTTATATCTACGGATGAAAGTGACCGACGGTACGCATAGCACGTTCTACTGGAGTAAGGACGGACAAGCATGGAACGAGATCGTCGGCGAAACTCTCTCCGCAAAAGAGACCCGGTCGTTGATCCAATGGGATCGTATCTCCCGTCCGGGATTGTATCAAGAGGGAGATCCTACGGCATCGGCCATTTACGCTTATTGTCTATTAAAAAATGAATGATGGAATCTAAGTTTCACACGTTTGCCCAACCGATACAATCGATCCCCTTACCGGAACGATTCACGTATCCTTTTCACTATACACCGCATCCTCTATGCGTAATAGCGGCTGAGGAGACGCAGGCATACCTGAAAGAACGAACCGAATGGCGGGAAGAGTTACAAACCGGAAAAATGTTCGGCGTATTGGTGGTTCGTACTCCCGCCGGAGAGGTCGGCTATCTGGCCGCGTTCTCCGGTAACCTAGCGGGGAAGAATGTACATCCTTTCTTCGTCCCCCCGATCTATGACCTATTACAACCGGATGGTTTCTTCCGGCAAGAGGAGGAGCAGATCAATGAGATCAATGCCCGTATCCGAACCCTGCAAGCCTCTCCAGCTCTCGAAGACGCACGGTCGAGGTTACAAAGCACGATCGAATACTGCGATTTCGTATTACAGGCCGCAAAAGACTTGATGAAAAAGAGGAAAGAGGAGCGCGACCGACTTCGGCAGTTCCCTCTCACGGAAGAAGAGACCGCACTTCTTATTAAAGAGAGCCAACACATGAAAGCCGCTCACAAGCTAACCAAGAAATCATTGCGGTCTATACTGGAGGAGGATCAAGCCAAGGTGGATCGGCTTGAGCAGGAGATCGAGCAACTGAAGCAAGAACGCAAGCGACGGTCGGCGGCCTTGCAACGCAAGTTGTTCGAACAATTCCGAATCCTGAACGCCCGGGGCGAGGTGAAGGACTTATGCGAACTGTTCGCCCCTACCAACCAAGGTGCGCCACCTGCCGGAGCGGGTGAGTGCGCCGCCCCTAAACTCTTGCAATACGCCTACCAGCATCAGTTGGAACCGATTGCCATGGCTGAGTTCTGGTGGGGCGATTCTCCCAAGACGGAGATTCGGCACCATGGATATTATTATCCGGCTTGCAAAGGAAAATGCGAGCCGATCCTCCATCATATGCTACAGGGATTGCGGGTAGATGAAAATCCGTTATTGGCGGACTCTCACCGGGAGACGAAGCTGGATATCCTTTATGAGGACGACTATTTGTTGGTCATCAATAAACCGGAAGGTATGCTCTCCGTCCCCGGCAAGGGAGATGTGGACTCTGTCTATCAAAGGCTATCGATCCTTTACCCGGAAGCCACCGGCCCAATTATCGTACATCGCTTGGATATGGCGACATCCGGCTTGCTACTCGCCGCCAAGACCAAAGAAGCGCATCAGAACCTACAAGCCCAATTCAAGAACCGAACCATCCAGAAAAGGTATATCGCCTTATTAGAGGGTGAAGTTCCCCAAGATGAGGGTGAGATCCGTCTCCCGCTATGTTCCGATCCTTTGGACAGACCCCGGCAAATCGTAAGCGAAGAATTTGGGAAACCTGCCCTCACGCGCTACCGGGTATTGGAACGGACTTCCGGAAAAACCCTTATCGCCTTTTATCCCCAAACCGGACGTACCCACCAGCTACGGGTACACGCCGCCCATCCCCTAGGTCTTCATTGCCCCATCCTTGGCGACGAGCTTTACGGACGAAAGGCGGAACGGCTCTATCTGCACGCTGAATATCTAGCATTCACGCATCCTATCACTTCCGAGAGGATAGAGATACAAAAATCACCGGCATTTCCTAGGTGCTCCATGCCATGAGCATCCTAGGCAAAATACCTCTGTCAAGTCAAATCCGGACAGATCCGCGGCAGGATCTTTGGGAACGACCTCCCCATTCTCGTAAACATATACTAAAAGACGTTCCCCGTCCGCATTCTTTACATACATAGAAGGGATATCACACTGCGGACACCGATACTTTCTCATCATCTAATCTTTTCTTTATCTTTTTATAAACATACAAAAACGCAGGTATCAAGAATAAGTCAGCGGCAACCCAAGCCAACGGATCACCGAAACAAACGCCTAAGAACCCAAAAGCGGGAACCGCATACAAGCTCACCAAGATACGTGCGATCATCTCTGAAACACCCGAGAGCATCGCAAGGTTGCTGAAACCTACCCCTTGTATCGCGTAACGCAAGATACACAGTAGCCCGACAGCCGGGAAGAACCAGCAAGAAATATGCAAAAACTGCTCCGTATAGTCCAGTATCTCGACCTCAGATGGAGCCACAAACAACAAGGCCAGCCAACGAGACCCCAGCATCAAGATCATCCATGTAGCGGCGGCATACGTAAGCATCATCAACGAACTCACTTTAATTCCCTGCAAAATACGCTCTGGCTTTCCCGCCCCATAATTCTGTCCGCAATACGTAGCCATGGCGATACCTAAACTCTCAAAAGCACAAATGAAGAACATCTTGATACGGGCGGCGGAAGTAAAGGCGGCGACACAGGCCGTACCTAACGCGTTATTGGCGCTCTGCAACATGATACTGCCAATAGCGGTAATAGAAAATTGCAATCCCATCGGAACCCCCATCGCCAATAAGGTACGGGCCAGCCCGGCATGAAACCTTCGATCCTCGGAAGAAGTAGCCCGTAAGATCGGAAATTTCCGAAGCATATATAAATAACATAAAATGGCGGAAAGCCCTTGCGAGAAAACCGTAGCGATAGCCGCTCCCATCACGCCCCATCCTAGCACCAAGATGCAGAATAAATCCAAGAAAACATTCAAGACCGTAGAGAACAGCAAGAACCAGAATGGAGTCTTGCTATCTCCCAAAGCCCGCATGATACTTGCCAACAAATTATAGAAGAATGTACAAGGAATACCAATAAAAGTAACAAACAAATAATCATAGGCCCCATCGAAGATATTCCCGGGTGTCTGCATCCCCCGCAAGATATCCCGGCAATAGAAACCGGAGATAGCGGCGATCACCACGGACATAACCGTAGCCAATTGCAACCCCACCGCCACGTAACGGCGCATCGTGGCGTAATCCCTCGCCCCGAACTTCTGGGCTACCGGGATGCCAAAACCGGCGCAACATCCGTTACAGAATCCCAGAATCAAGAAAATCACCGAGGTACTGGCTCCTACGGCAGCCAGCGAATTAATACCTAGAAATTTACCAACGATAGCGGCATCGATCAAAGAATAAGTCTGCTGAAGCAGATTCCCTAATAACAATGGCATCGTGAAACTGAATAGAAGAGGGAATACAGCACCCCTCGTCATCTCTTTTGAGTTTGCCATACATCTAAATTAAAAGGATAAACAAAGAGGATAGAAAAACTGATTAGTCATCGCAAAGGTAACAACCCTAAGGTAAAACGCAACTCTCTCCATCATTATTTCAAACCGGAATTCACATAAAATAACAATGCCCATCGTAAGGTCTTTACAATGGGCATCGTAAGGTGATTAGAATGCCTATTGTAACATGCTTACAATGGGCATCAAGGTTTTCTTATTCCAAAGAGAATGAATAGGGGCGATCACTATCCTGCGTACCTCGCTGTTTATTAGGGGTATCACTCATTTGGTATTGAATTTTCGCGCCACCTAGCAACTGCTCGTGTGTCAAGAAATTGCGGGTGTAAGTCTTGCCGTTTACTTTCATAGCCTTGATGTAACGGTTCTCCCGATCAGCCTTGTCCGCTTGGATCAACACCTGCTTTCCGTTATCCAGATGGAGTTTTACGGATTTGAACAAAGGAGTTCCCAGCACATATTGATCCGTGCCCGGGCATACGGTATAAAAGCCTAAGGCAGAGAACACATACCATGCGGAAGTCTGTCCGTTATCCTCATCGCCGCAATAGCCATCCGCCTCAGCGGTATAAAGTTTGTGCATGATCTCGCGCACCCAGTATTGGGCTTTCCAAGGCTCGCCGGAATAGTTGTATAGATATACCATATGCTGGATGGGTTGGTTTCCGTGGGCGTATTGTCCCATATTCATTACTTGCATCTCACGCATCTCATGGATCATACCGCGGCTATCCATGCCCAAACGACTAGGCATCTTGAAGACGGAATCCATCATGTGGTTGAATTCCTTCTTTCCTCCCATTAAGTCGATAAGACCTTGCGGGTCGTGGAAAACACAGAAACTCCAATGCCAGCTATTACCCTCGCAGAAATCACGGCTCCAGTCCGTACCTTTAAAAGAAGGGTTGAACTCGCCCTTATCAGAGCGTCCGACCATCAACTTATATTTTGGGTCGTACACATTCTTATAGTTGTTAGCCCGTTGCTTGAAGATATCGATCTCGCTTGCCGGCTTGCCTAGTTTCTTTCCTAACGCATAAATTGTCCAGTCATTATAAGCATATTCCAAGGTACGAGCTACGTTTTGTCCGATACCGATATTATTCGGTACATAACCCAGTTTATTATACTCCTCGTAAGCGACACGACCGGAAGCCGTTCTCGGCAGTTGGCTATTCGCATCATGCTTCAAAGCTTCCCAAAGCGTCTCGATATCGTATCCTCTCAAGCCTTTGATATAAGCGTCGGCTACCACGGAAGCGGAGTTATTGCCGACCATGCAATCCCGATGGCCCGGACTTGCCCATTCCGGCAAGAAACCGCTCTCTTTATAAGCGTTCACCAAACCTTCCTGCATCTTTTGGTTCATCTCCGGATACATCAGGTTCAAGAAGGGGAAAAGACAGCGGAACGTATCCCAGAAACCGGTATCGGTAAACATATAGCCCGGCAAGACCTCACCGTTATAAGGGCTATAATGTACGACTTGGCCCTTGGCATCGATCTCATAGAAGCTACGAGGGAAAAGCAAGGAACGATACAAGCAAGAATAGAAAGTACGCAAGTTATCGATGTTCGTATCCTCTACCTCGATCTTACCTAATTCCCGGTTCCAGATTTCCTTCCCTTTGGTCACTAGCTGATCGAAACCAGTATCTCCCACCTCACGCAAGTTTAACTCGGCCTGCTCGGTGCTGATGAAAGAAGAAGCCACGTTGGCATGCACCACCTCGCCGGCCTTTGTCTCAAAACCGATGATAGCGCCGGCATGGTTTGTCTTCACCTCCGACTCATCCAACTGGATCGCCCCGTTCTTAACCGTAGAGGAGAACGTGAATGGCTTATCGAACTGGATCACGAAATAATTCTTGAAGTTACGGGGAACACCGCCCGTGTTCTTCGTGGAATAACCGATGATCTTACGTTCCGCAGGCAATACCTTTATATAAGAGCCTTTATCGAAAGCGTCGATGACGATATACGCTTTCTTGGTTTCCGGGAATGTAAAGCGGAACTTAGCCGCACGTTCCGTCGGAACCAACTCGGTAGTCACGTCATGATCGGCCAGATAGACCTTATAATAATAAGGTGTAGCCACTTCCCCTTTGTGAGAGAACCAGCTAGCCCGTTTCTCCTCGTCGAAGACCAAGCCTTCGGTAGTAGGCATAATGGAGAACTGCCCGTAATCGTTCATCCACGGGCTCGGTTGATGGGTTTGCTTGAACCCCCGGATCTTATCCGCGTCGTAACGATAGGTCCAGCCATTCCCCATCTCGCCGGTCTGGGGAGTCCAGAAGTTCATACCCCAAGGCATGGCCGTGGCCGGATAGGTATTTCCGGTAGATAATTCGTACTTGGATTGGGTACCGACTAACGTATTCACGTAGTCTACAGGATTCTCTACGGCGGAAAGCTGCATGCAGCAAGCTATCCCCATCGCTAAGATTCCTTTCTTGAAAAAAGATGTTTTCATGTTTGTATAGAATATTAATATTGTCTGTATTGATGAGACGGGGCGTGCCCCGTCTCATCAACTTGGTGATTGTGTAGGCGGTAACGTTGGCCGCTTTCCGGACAAGTAGCGAATCCTTCGGAGTCAAATACAAGGCGATGGCCGTACTCGCTTACCCAACCGATCTGGCGGGATGGATTTCCTACGACCAGCGCATAAGCCGGAACATCCTTCGTTACCACCGCCCCGGCACCGATCATGGCATACCGCCCGACTGTATGTCCACAAATAATCGTAGCGTTAGCTCCGATCGAGGCCCCCTTGCCAATCACCGTCTCCTTATACTGGTCTTTCCGAGAGATAGCGCTACGCGGATTGGTTACATTTGTAAACACGCAACTAGGCCCCAAGAACACATCATCCTCGCAAATCACCCCCGTATAAATAGACACATTGTTCTGTACCTTCACGTTATTCCCTAAGACCACGCCCGGCGATACGACTACATTCTGGCCGATATTACACGTCCTGCCAATCACGCATCCCGTCATGATATGGGAAAAATGCCAGATATGGGTTCCTTCCCCGATCTCACAACCGGCATCGATTACCGCTGTCTCGTGCGCTTGATAACTCATATCAATCCTTTTATTTATAGATTAGGAAAATAGTGGGCTTCTTGCTCAGATCGGGAACTTTACCCGCCCATTCCTTGACCGGGCGAGTATGGATATACTCATCCTCACACGTTATATTCGAGGCAATACACAGTTTCGTAGACGGACGGCACGTACGGATCAACTCCTCGGCCAGTTTATTATTCCGGTAAGGAGTCTCGATAAACAATTGCGTCTGATGCTCGGAATAAATTCTTCCCTCCAATTTCTTGATCGTGTTCGTTCGCTCGGAAGCATCAATCGGCAGATAACCGTGAAAAGCGAAACTCTGTCCGTTAAAGCCCGATCCCATCACCGACATCAAGATAGACGAAGGCCCGACCAACGGTACCACCGGATAATCCTTCCGTTGGGCGATAGCCACTACGTCAGCACCCGGATCAGCGATCGCCGGACAACCCGCCTCCGAGATCACGCCAACGCTCTCGCCTTTCGCCAAAGGAGCCAGATAACCAGCTACTTGTTCCGGTGAGGTATGTTTATTCAGCTCATAAAATGTCAAGTCATCGATCACGATCCCCGGCTCCACCTTTTTCAAGAAACGGCGTGCCGTACGCACGTTTTCCACGATAAAATGCCGGATGGATAAGATCACGTCACGGTTGTACTCTGGTAAAACACGGCGATGTTCCGTATCGCCCAAGGTAACTGGTATAAGGAAAAGAGATGCTCGCATACTGTTTGTTTTCCGCGAAAGTAGTATTTTTGCCGCAAACTAACAGAATAATCATGGCACTTCCTATTGATTTTATTACCCGTACACGGGCTTTACTTGGCGAGGAGTTCGATCGTTTAGAGGCAGCGTTAAGCGCTGATGTTCCCGTAAGTATCCGTATCAACCCGATGAAAGGGACTCCCGCTCCCAAAGCAGGTGCTCCAGTCGCTTGGTGCGAGAGCGGTTTTTATTTGCCGGAACGGTTGTCTTTCACCTTCGATCCTCTATTCCATGCGGGGGCCTATTACGTGCAGGAAGCGTCTTCCATGTTTCTGGAACAAGCGATCAAGGCATACGTGAAAGAGCCGGTACGTTGCCTGGATTTATGCGCCGCCCCGGGTGGCAAGTCCACGCATCTGGCGAGCTTATTGCCGGATGGAAGCCTGTTAGTGAGCAATGAGGTGATCCGCAGCCGGAGTTATGTATTGGCCGAGAATATCGCTAAATGGGGCCACCCGGACACGATCGTTATCAATAATGACCCGGAGGAGATCGGAGAGGCATTGCCTCATCTGTTCGACGTGATCGTCACCGACGTACCTTGTTCCGGTGAGGGCATGTTCCGGAAAGATACGGATAGCACAGGCGAATGGAGCGTAGATAACGTACGGCTTTGCGCCTCCCGTGGGCGGCGCATCATCCATGATATCTGGAACGCCTTGAAACCCGGAGGTATCTTGATCTACAGTACATGTACCTATAATACGGAAGAGGATGAGGAGAACATACATTATATAATAGAGGAGCTGGGAGCCGAGGCATTGCCTATCCCTACCCAAGAGGAATGGCAGATCACCGGCGCCCTCCGGTTTGAACATCCGGTTTACCGCTTCTTCCCGCATAAGACACGGGGCGAAGGCTTTTTCCTCGCCGCCCTCCGGAAAGCGGAAGGCGAGATCGAGGAGATTCGTGTCAAGTCCAAAGGGAAAAAAGAGCGGGGAAAAGCCGCTCCGTCCATCCCACAGGAGGCCCGTCTGTTCCTTTCGGATGAAACTTCATTTTCTCTCGAATGGAACGACAGTTTCCTTCGAGCGTATCCCAAAGCCCATTCGGATCTATTTTCACTCATCAATGCCAAGCCTTTACGGGTACTTTCCGCCGGTATTTGCCTAGGAGAAGCGAAAGGGAAAGACTTTATCCCATCTCAAGAGCTGGCTTTAAGTACTGCCTTAACCCCCAACGCATTTCCATCCGTGGAACTGGAATGGGAAGACGCTATTAAATTCTTAAAGAAAGAGGCGCTCGTCTTACCCTCCGGTACAGATAAGGGATATGTGTTGGTACGCTACCAAGGACTTCCGCTAGGTTTTGTAAAGAACCTTGGCAACCGGGCCAATAACCTGTATCCGCAAGAGTGGCGTATACGGACGGGATATATTCCGGAGGAAATCAAACTATTTTTAGGACGATAAGACCACTATATAGGCATAAAGCCACACGTATATACGTATAAGACCACACTTACGTACGTGTAGGCCGATGCGTATATACGCATGAGGTTACGCCTATATACGTGAGAGAATCAATCCTAATCCACGAATCGCAACGTAAACAAGGCGGCCTCCATCCGGCGGATCAAGTTCGCCTTTTTTGATTCCGGGGCATAGACAAAGCTTTCCGCTACAATAACCCGCCCTTTTTTCTTGTCGAGCAGGGCATGGCTGACAAACGGGCCGCCCATCTTATCTCCTTCCATACGCCAAAGACCACGCAATACGCCGCGGTATTCGCCACGGTAGGTGATCGGCTCGTAAGAAAGCTCGAAGCGCTTCTCTGTCTTCATATAAGAATTCGGGAAAGAGCCCGGTACGTTCCGCCTCACTACAGAATCACGCATAGCGACCAGATAATCTTCGGTAAATGCCTCTTGAGCCGTATAGGGAAAACTATATACCAAGATATCAGTCCGTCCCCGATTTGCGTTATTCGAGCCCCAAAAGAAATCGGTCTCTTCCTTATAGGCCGACATATCTTCCGGCACGAACAGCGAGATACCGAAACGGGACTTCAACTTCTCATTGATCCAACTGCTATGGCTCTTAGAAAGTCCAACTATCCAACGTTCCCTTTCCACTCGATTGAAATGGTTGACCAACCGTCCTTCATTTAATAAAAGGAACTCGGTTAAAGCAGCGGTAGTCGGAGCATACAGAGTCACAACATTCTGACCGCTGGCCCATTCATCGGGACTCTCTCTTGTTCCAGCTTTCGTATACCGATTAGGATCTACGGATACGATCAAGATATTTCGTACGTATCGTAATAAACCGGAAAAGCCCGATGGCTCCGAATAGGTGACACGCATAGATGCTTCCGCTTGAGGCAAAGCAGGTATCGGCGCTCGCAATTGTTCTTGCAGCAACTCCCCCACCTCACCATTCCATGCGTCTCGATCCATTACAACCACCACCTCGAAAGGCCATCCGGTAGCCCGCCGTAGCGAGGCCACCGGAGAGGACGAAATCCAATCACAAGCGGAAAGCCCCACCATTAGGCTAAGGCAGATCCATAGTAGTACAGTTTGTGTTCTCATAGCATTCCTGATTATTCGTTCTTAAAAATTAAATCACACACCGCAAAAGTACAGGAAGGATCGTAAAGAGGAAAGAAATGGTACCGGACAAAACAAGCGAACATCAAACAACTAATAATCACACATATAAACCACGCAATGGGAGATAAACGGATAATATTGCCGGACAATCACGACAAACAAAATAACTTTAAGCTTTATAATAAACGGACATAGGCATCCAAATCCGTCTTTTCATCCAAGCCTAGACGTTTTTTTAAACGGCCTTTCGATTTGGTTAACGCATCCGGAGTATTATTAAACACGGCTAGTTGCTCCTTTCGGGAGAAATTCCATTTGATCAAGCAACATATTTCCTGCTCATGGCAGGTAATACTGTATTTATTTCTCAGATCGGTTAAGAAGTTATTAAACAGAAGATCGGTCATACCAATAATCTCAGCCCATTCCTCTTTACTTGGATTCACATGGAGAGGATCATCTTTAAGGGCACATAAAAGCTTAGGTACATCCACATCTACTTTTCCGGTAGCATTGTCCAATAAGTTATTATCGCCGGAAAGAACAAGGATCTCTCTCTCCAACTGCTCCATCTTCTGGCGATAGGCCGTCAGCTCCGTCTCGATCCGGTCATAAGCCTCCGAGCGGATGACCAGAGAATCCCGTTCCCGCTCCAAGCGTACGACTTGCTCTTGATAGGAGGCTAATTGTTGTTTATAGCGATACATATTCGCTTTATTCTGCCAAATGCGAGAACGGACAGATTCATTTCTCTCCCGGATACGTCCCGTACGTACTCCCAACAAAAAGCTAAATACCACCGCCACGATCAAGGCTAAGCAACCAGCCCCCCAATCAACAAATCCCCAAAACTCCCCCATCCCGGTTACCGTATGGATTTATTTCTCAAATAATCATAGATAGCCAATTGCGAACGCACTTTTACCGGATTATCATCACACTTAAAATTATTACGTAACTCGCCATCCAAATAACAAGCTTTCACGTTGTCACTTAGCTGGATATTCAAGATATCGATTATCTCCCTCTTCAGATCCGGATCGAGGATCGGGAAAGCCGTCTCGATCCGTCGGTTCAAATTCCGACGCATCCAATCAGCCGAGGTAAGGAAAAGATCCTCCTGACCATCATTCAGAAAATACCAAACCCGTGAATGCTCCAAAAACATATCCACGATACGAGTAACCCGGATGTTTGCGCTATAAGGTTGGTTCGGTACCAGGCAACAAATCCCCCGAACAATCAGATCGATCTCTACCCCCGCCTCACTCGCATGATAGAGTTCCTCGATCATATGTTGGTCATGCAGTCCGTTCATCTTTAATATGATCCGTCCTTTTCGGCCTTCCCGCACATGCTCGATCTCCCGCCGAATCCTACCAGTCAATTCCGAGACCATATTGAAACGGGCCACCAACAAATGGCGGAAAGTAGGTTCTTTCATACGCCCTTCCAAAACAGCGAATACTTTATTGATATCCGTAATAATCTCCGTATTCGAAGTCAACAGCGCCATATCCGAATAGATCTTAGCCGTCTTCTCATTGAAATTACCGGTACTCAAATAGGCGAAATCACGCCGTTTAAGTCCCTCGGACGTATCCTTCCGAAGAATGACCGCAACCTTCGCATGTACTTTCAAGCCCGGAATACTATAAATGATACGAATACCGGCCTGCTCCATACGCTCTGCCGTACTCATATTATTCTCCTCGTCGAAACGGGCTTTCAATTCCACAAATACCGTCACTTTCTTACCATTCTGGGCAGCGCTGACCAGCGTATTAATCACGGCCGAATTCTCAGCCACCCGGTACTGGGTAATCTTGATCTCATCCACCTTCGGATCAAAGGCCGCCTCCATCAAAAAGCGGATCAAATAATCGAATGACTCATAAGGGAAATGCAATAAGATATCCCGCTTCTTCACGGCCTTGAATACCGACCCCATCTCATCGAGGAAAGGCACACGCATAGGCACCGGTGGCTGCTGCTCCAAATGCTTTCCTGCCGGATTCGGCAATTTCATCAAGTCCTGCAAATTATTATATCGTCCACCTAACACCAAGTCCTCCGACGTAATACCAAAGGCATCGCAAACAAAAGCCAGAAAATCACCCGGCATCGCTTGATCATACATAAAACGGCTCAAGGCTCCGATCTTGCGCTTCTTCACCTTCTTACGGATATTCTCCACGATATTCGCCCGGCTCTCATCATCCAAATAAATATCCGCATCCCGGGAAATCTTGATACTATAACAGCCATCAATAATATAACCGGGAAAAACATTCTGTAAATTCGCACGGATAATGTCGTCGATAAACATGATATAATATTTCCCGTCATGCGGAGGCAACTCGATAAAACGGGGAACTTTCGCATAAGGAATCTTCATCAACGCATAATGATACTCGGGTACGAAGCCCGGCTCATTCATCCGCTTGCTCCGCTTAATCATACGGATCACAAGGTAAAGCCGACGATCCCGGATGAACGTACGTATATCACCGGCTTGAATCATGACCGGCGACAGGAATGGGAAAACCTCCTCATTAAAGAAATTATGGACAAACTCTTCATGGAAAGGTTCCGGCTTCTCATTCTGGTATAAGTAAACATTCTGGCGATTCAATTCCGGCAATATCTTTTCCGAGAAAATACGGTAATAGTCCCGTTGCTGGCGGTTAACCTCCCGGGTGATAGCCGCCAAGGTCTCTTCCGCCTCAGCTGCGCTCTCCTCCGAATAATTCTTTTTCATGATTACCCCCCGATGTTCCGCAACCCGGATCTCATAAAATTCTTCCAGATTCGAGGAATAGATAGAAAGGAACTTAATACGCTCATAAATAGGCAGCGTATCATCTTCCGCTTCCAGCAAGACACGGTAGTTAAACGACAACCAGCTTAAGTCCCGTTTAAAATATTGATATGAATTCTCCATAATATTCTTATCTTAGGCGTGTAAATATAGATACTTTCGAGCAATAAAAGAAATTGTTATGATTAAAGTTGGATTGCTTTCAGACACCCATGCGTACTGGGATGATAAGTACGCCGAATATTTTAAAGATTGCGATGAAATCTGGCATGCGGGCGATATAGGCTCCGATCTTTTGGCCGCGAAATTCGAGGCTTTGAAACCTTTCAAAGCCGTATACGGAAATATAGACGGACAAGCCATTCGCCTGCAATATCCTAAAGTAGCTCATTTCAAGGTAGAAGACGTGAACGTTATGATGACTCATATCGGAGGTTATCCGGGCCGCTACAATCCCGAGATCCGCAAAGAATTATACGATACACGGCCAAATCTATTCATCTCCGGACATTCGCATATCCTGAAAGTAGTATTCGATCGAAGCTTGAAGTGTCTGCATATGAATCCGGGAGCGGCTGGAAAAAGTGGCTTTCATCAAGTACGTACCTTATTACGTTTCGTTATTGAGGGAAAGGATATCAAAGATTTGGAAGTTATAGAGCTAGGGAATCGGGCATTATAAGATGATTAGTTACCGCAACAGAAACTCTCGGCGAAAAGAATCGTATTTTGCAAATAAGCGAACTCTTTCTCAAAATATTCGCTAAATACCCCGGAACTCAAGTTCTCCTCGATTTGTTTCGCTGTCCAAAGCTTTCCGCTACGGCGCTTACATTGATTTAATTGCTCTTCCGTACGTAAACAAATAACATAGAGAGATACCAAATGTTTCACCTTCTCGTTCTCAAATGTATAACGGATCAGGAAGCGTGGAGCAATTGATTTATCTTGCGCCAAACTTCCGAGAGTCTCTTTGACCGTGCTATCTATACTATGTCGGAAGAGCACGTAATTATGGAACGGATAATCCATCGTATCCGGAGAGACAAACTCATCCTTACTTCGTCTCACCAGATATAACATACCATTATAAACAACGGCGATACGCACGATCGGATGATAGTATTTCTTCGGTAAAGAGCGGCTGACCGAACGTGCGATACAACCGATCACCTTCCCATTGTCATTCAATACGGGAACCCACATTTCCTTTTTCAAGCTACCTTGCATCAAGGACAAACGTATTTGCTCATAAACAATGACCAAAACACCGATTACCAATCCCAACTCCCGGTATAAGAAACGTTCGGTACGCATATTCTGCATCGTTTCCGGCAAGATGCTATATAACAAGATGATGAAAAGATGCAACGTGTACAGGTTCTGTACCAACTGAGCGAGGAAATAAAATTCGTTCAAGGTAGTACGAAGCAAAGTACGTTTAAAAGAGGGACGTTTCGAATCGCGTATACGTTGTATGACCGTTCTCCTCGTGAACCCCACGATCGCTAACGCCACGACCAGTAATACTTCCGTGATAAGAGGAGAGTATATAAACAACACAGGTTCAAGCTTGAGACAAAGAAATACGGAATATAAGACCAATGTGCCCGCCGATGGCAGAAGCATAAATTGGTACACCTTATCCTTACTCAACACTTGAAACAAAAAAATACAAACAAAACAGAAAGTAACCCCAATTATAAAGGATAATAAATAAGAAAAATAATTGTCCAAAAACATGAACAACAACAACGGCAATAAACCTATCGCCTGATTATCTAGACCTTTCTTTACTCTGTTCATTCCTTCCCCCCCTTTAGTCCACTTTTATATTAATAACAACAAAGATTGTCAAAAGTTCATGAATCATATATGCTTTTCCGCATGGTACGACGAGCGCACCAGCGGAGCGCTCTCTACTTTCTTAAAACCTTTGTTAACGGCCTGTTGTCTATAATATTCAAAGCGTTCAGGAGTCACATATTCAGAGACGGGAATATTCTTGCGAGAGGGCTGTAAATACTGCCCGATTGTCAAAACAGAAACACCCGCCTGCAAAACATCATCCATTAATTCAAGCACCTCATCCTCAGTCTCCCCCAGTCCGACCATGATACCAGTCTTGGCTACCACACCCCGCTCAGCGATTCGTCGCAAAACGGATAAGCTCACGTCATACTTAGCGGCGCTACGCACTTGCGGACTGATACGGCGTACAGTCTCCATATTATGGGAGATAATCTCAGGCGCCGCATCCACGACCTGATCAACCAGATCCAATCGTCCTTGAAAATCCGGGATTAAGACTTCCACGGTCGTTTGAGGATTCACCTCTTTGATCGTACGGATCGTATTTACCCAATGAGAAGCGCCTAAGTCTGGTAAGTCATCACGATCAACGGACGTGATCACCGCATGCTTGAGATTCATTAAACGGATGCTCTCCGCTACATTCGCAGGCTCTTTCGGGTCCAACGGAAGAGGTTTACCCGTTAGCGTATTACAAAAACGACAAGAGCGAGTACAGATCTCACCACCGATCATGAATGTAGCTGTTCCCCGGCTCCAACATTCACCCATATTCGGGCATTTACCACTTGTGCATATTGTGTGAAGGCAATGAGATTCAACAATACTTTTTGTCTTCGTGAATTGCTCATTTCCGCCAAGCCGGATCTTCAACCAATCCGGCTTTCTTAAATGCTGCGCCATGTCTTACAAATTATTGAATAAATAATTAGCCATCTTCGTATACAAATGGTAACGGGTATTACCACCATATATGCTATGATTCCGATCTTTATAAACATGCATATCGAACTGCTTATTGGCTTGAACCAAAGCCTCGGCATATTCCATTGTTTGCATAAAATGAACATTATCATCGGCGGTTCCATGAACCAGCAATAACTTGCCTTGTAAGTCTTTCACCCGGCGTAACGGAGAGGTAGCCGCATAGCCCTCGAAATTCTCTTGCGGGGTACGCATGAAACGCTCCGTATAAACGGAGTCATAATATTTCCAGTCCGTCGGAGGAGCTACAGCGATACCCACCTTAAACGTTCCGTTTCCGGTACTCAAGGCCATCAACGTGTTATAACCTCCGAAACTCCAACCCCAGATCGCGATACGATCCTTATCGATATAAGGTAACTTGCCTAACGCTTGCGCAGCCTCCACTTGGTCTCTGGATTCCAGCTCGCCCATTCTCAAATAAGTACATTTACGGAATGCCTCACCACGGGCACCGGTTCCACGACCATCCACACATACCACGATAATACCATTTGAGGCCAGATATTGCTCCCAATCGAAACCGTATTGATCCAATACTTGCTGGGAGTTAGGGCCACTATATTGCGTCATCATCACCGGATATTTCTTCGACGGGTCAAAATCAGCGGGTTTTACGATCCAAGCGTTGAACTCATAGTCCGAGGCCGTATGTACCTTCATGAACTCCTTCTTGGCAAAAGCATATTCCTTCAGTTTACTCTTCAACGCAGCGTTATCTTGCAGGACACGTAGTTCCTTTTTGGTCTTCGTCTCATTCACTGTAATCTTCGCCGGGGTATTCGCGTTGGAATAGGTATTCACGAAATAAGCGAAATTGTCACTAAAGACCGCCTTGTTCATACCCTCTTCCGTGGAGAGTTTTGTCTTCACGCCTTTCGCGTCGATCTTATAGATAGAGCGGCGGATCGGGCTTTCCTCGGCAGACTCGTAATAGAAAGTCTTCGTATTCTCATCCACGCCCAAGAACTTCGTGACATCCCAGTTCCCTTGAGTTACCTGACGTTGCATAACACCTGTCGGGGAATACAAATAAATATGGGAATAGCCATCTTGTTCGCTCACATAGGTAAACCCATTGTTCAAGAACTGGATGGAAGTCAACCAATCAGAATCCACGTAGCATTTATTTTCCTCACGCAAGATCAAACGGAACACACCGCTCTTCGGATTTGCATAATACATATTGAATACATTCTGCTGGCGGTTCAATGTCATGATAGCCAACTGATCCGGATTCTGCGTGAAAGTAATGCGGGGAATATAGAAGTCGCCTTCTACCGGGACCTTCATCTCTTTCGTGTCTTTGGTGACTACGCTATAAGAATGTACACCCCATCTCATCGAGGAAAGGCACACGCATAGGCACCGGTGGCTGCTGCTCCAA
>OGPP01000062.1_pt1 | contig 138849 bp, 102 predicted proteins | sample 1553021 | NCBI WGS metagenome assembly OGPP01 (sample SAMEA2580217, study PRJEB22360) | human gut metagenome | biome: human gut; feature: human-associated habitat; material: faeces | place: Denmark | collected 2008/2010
ATATAATGGATTTTGTCCACCTCAAACACCATTTTACTTATATTATATATGCATAATTTTTTAAGCAAAATTATTTCAATCGTACCATTATAGAACGGTAAAAAGTTCTGAATTATTTTGCAATAAAACATATTGTTGACACACACATATTAAACGATCTCTATTGAATCTGGAGGAAATTATAAATGAACATAAATTTCGAATATTACAAAATCTTCTACCATGTTGCCAAAGCATCCAGCATATCCGCCGCTGCCAGGGAACTGTGTATATCCCAGCCAGCCGTAAGTCAGGCGATCAAAGCTCTGGAACAGGCGATCGGCATAGAACTGTTCATCCGAACCAAGAAGGGCGTCTCACTGACAAATGCCGGAGAACTCCTCTACTCCCACGTTGCAGCGGGATACGAATCCATCTCCCTGGGTGAACAGCAGCTCTCACAGCTCCTCCACATGGAGACCGGTGAGATAAGGATAGGTGCAAGCGATATGACACTGCAGTTCTATCTCCTGCCATATCTGGAGCATTTCCACCAGCTATATCCGGGGATCAAGGTTCATGTCACAAATGCTCCGACTCCCAGCACGATAAATCATCTGCTATCAGGCAACATAGACTTCGGTATCGTCACCAGTCCTCTTCCTGCAGATCCTCACATGGAGATCAGGCAGGCAAGGGAGATCGAGGACATCTTCATCGCCGGACCAAGGTTCTCATATCTTCAGGGCAAAACTCTGGATTACCACGAGCTTGACGAGCTTCCGATCATTTGTCTGGAGCATGACACAAGCACACGCGCATATGTCGACACATTTCTGAGCCATGAGGGCGTGACTCTGCAGCCCGAATTCGAGCTGTCTACCAGCGATATGATCGCCCAGTTCGTCATGAGAAATCTCGGCATCGGCTCCATCATGGCAGACTTCGCCCAGAGCTATATAGACCGCGGCGACCTGTTCCGCCTGCAATTTAAAAAGCCCATACCAAAGCGTCACATGTGTATCATCAGTGACAGGCGCCGTGGTATGAGCGTTGCTGCAAATAAACTTATGGAGTTGTTGTAGGAATCATCCCCACACCCATATATCATAGTAAAATAGAGCATGTTCGTCCATTTGAACACGCCCTATTCTTATCACATATTTCTATAATCTGGAATCAGTTCATCGCACAGCCCTGTCTCTTCAAGCAGTTCTCTCGATGAGTCGCCGTAAATTCCAACTATATATCCGGCTCCGGCTGCCGCCGCTGCCCGGATTCCCGATGGTCCATCTTCTATGACCATGGTTTCTTCCGGCACTGCTCCGATGCGCTCCATGGCCCGGATGTACATATCAGGAGCCGGCTTAGCATTCATGGTTCCATCGTCGTATGCGCACAGCGTTATGTCAAACCATCTGCCAAGACCAAATTTTTTAAAATAGAATGCGAGATTTGTCATATTTGACCCTGTGGCTATGTTCATATTTATCCCCTGTTCCTTAAGTTTATCAAGGTATGCCACCAGGCCGTCCACCAGCTTGAAGTTTGCAGTATCTTCCATGTACATCTCTCTGTACATAGCCTCTTTCTCCTCGGTAAGTTCAAGTATCCTCTCCTCGGTGAGCGTGCCCTTTCCCATGAGGTATTCCAGAATATCCTTGTTCGTGTGCCCCAGCACATGATGCTGAAACTCCTCCGTGCTCATCTGTCTGCCAGCAAGCTTCTCCGCATAATCCTTCCATGCTATCTCATGATACTTTCCGTCAAATATCATTGTACCGTTCATGTCAAATATAATGTTCTTTATCTTATTATTCATACTTGTCTCCTATATCTACCGAATGCAAAACATCACTTATCCTCACTAAGCAAATGCTTGTATGTTCCATCTATTCCTATCGCTCCAAGCGGCGCAGTCACCACGATCGCCAGCACGGCAACCGACAATACTATATTACCACATGCCAGCCCTGCCGCAAGCGGAACTGATCCGATGGCTGCCTGAACTGTAGCCTTCGGAATATACGCGATGACACAGAACAGCCTTTCCTTCCATGTAAGTGATGTATGTGCCACGCAGATCAGAACACCAACCGTTCTAAATGCCAGTGCGACAAATATCATAAGGAGCGCCGGAAGTCCTGCTGCCAGGGTGTATCTGATATCCACAGCCGCACCCACAAGCACGAATAATATGACCTCCGCCGCAAGCCACAGCTTTCCAAATTTCTGTGAGAGTCTTCCCGACACCGACTCTGGGCATTTGAGTTTCAAGACACATGCCATAGCCACCACCGCAAGGAGTCCCGACACCGACACCTTTCCCTCAAGCCAGCCCTCTATCGCTATAAGCAAGAACGAAAATCCCAGCACGATGATGACCTTCATGCTGTTTCTCACGCAGTGTTTCCTTGCATAGGAAGTCTCAAAGAACAGATAAAGTCCATATCCAACGGCCACGCCAAGCAGTACTCCAAGCACGATGGATATTGGAATGTTCACGAAATCCATGACATGAGCACTTCCGCCCTGCGCCATGCTGAGAAATGTGGTAAAAAGCACTATGACAAATATATCGTCGCAGGACGCCCCCGCAAGTATCATCTGCGGAATCGCCTTGTCAGTTCCATACTTTTTCTCTATGAGACTCACCATTCTCGGAACAACGACCGCCGGTGATACCGCGCCTAGCACTGCGCCCATGACAGCTGCCTCTGTGCGGTTTATTCCAAGTATAACTGGTGCACACAGTATATATCCGAGGATTTCGAATGACGCCGGAACAAATGAGAGCAGCACAGCCGAGCGTCCCGACTTCTTCAGATCCTTAAGGTCAAGGGACAGTCCTGCCTTGATAAGTATGATTATAAGCGCTATCTTTCTGAGATCCGCAGATATGGACAATATAGACGGATCAAAGAGATCCAGCACATACGGACCAAGAACGATTCCTGTTGCCAGCATTCCTATGATGCGCGGCAGCTTAAGCCTCTGACAGATGGCGCCCATCGCCAGTCCGACTATGAAAATGAGTGCAAGTGATGTCAACATGATAGACAATACCTCCTTAATTTAGCAGATGTATCAAAGCATTTTCTTCTTATGGAAACAAAAAAGCTGACACTTCTGCGACGAAAATAATCGTAGAAGTCATCAGCTATATTAGCAGTTTAGGTTGCCCATTCAGGTTTTCCAAGGGAGAACCCCATTCCCTTTTATAATAATTCTACATCTTTATCCAGCCAAGTGCATTTGCAACAGAGCTGAGCAGGATAATGATGGCAAATACAGGGCAGAGATATTTGATCATGACTACAAATACCTTCTTTCTCCTGAAGGCACTCTCGCCGTGAATTATCTCCTCCTCTATCTTATCTATTCCAACTACCCTTGACACAAACAGGCTTGTGAGAAGTGCCGCTATAGGCATCATCACCGAATTGGTGAGGAAGTCGAACAGGTCAAGGAACTGCATGCCTATGATCTTGATTCCTGCCAGCGGGCCATATCCCAGGGATGACAGACTTCCAAGCGCAAGCATGATAACTCCCACTAGCACCGTTGCCTTCTTTCTTCCCCATCCAAGCTCATCCTCAAATGTTGACACTGCACTCTCAGTAAGTGCTATGGAGCTTGTGACAGCAGCAAATAGTACGAGCAGGAAGAACACGATTCCTATGACAGTTCCAAATCCCATGTTCTGGAATACCTTTGGAATAGTTATAAACATCAGTGATGGTCCTGCCTGAAGTGTATCCGGATCTCCCCCAGAGAATGCAAATACCGCCGGGATTATCATAAGTCCCGCCATGATCGCTATACCAGTGTCGAATATCTCTACATTTCTGGTTGAATCCTCTATCGCCGTATCTTTCTTCATGTAAGAGCCAAATGTTATGAGTATTCCCATGGCAATTGAAAGCGAGTAGAACATCTGCCCCATGGCAGAAACCACTGTCATCCACGAGAAGTTCTTCACATTTGGCACAAGGAAGTATTTTACTCCCGCAAGTGCGCCCGGTCTTGTCACAGAATATACCGCAATGATGACTGACAGAACGATCAGAATAGGCATCATGATCTTGGATACCCTCTCTATTCCATTCTGCACACCGGCAAATATAATGATAAGTGTAAATGCGCAGAACGCCACGAAACACAGCTCCGTTGACACACCATTTGATATGAAATCGGTGAAATATCCATCCTCAGCCAGCAACTTTGCATTTCCTCTGAAATACTCCACCAGATATTTGATGACCCAGCCACCGATAACCGAATAGTACGGCACTATAAGCACAGGTATAACGGCATTTATCCAGCCGCCAAACGACAGCCATTTCTTCTTTCCAAATGATTTGAATGCTCCAACCGGACTCTTTCTCGTCATTCGTCCGATCGCCGTCTCCGCAACTATCATAGTATAACCAAATGTAAGTGCAAGTACGATGTATATTATGAGGAAAATTCCTCCGCCGTATTTTGCCGCAAGATAAGGGAATCTCCATATATTTCCAAGACCCACAGATGCACCTGCCGCCGCCAGCACGTACCCCAGCTTGCCCGAAAATGAACTTCGCTTACCATTCTTCATATCTTCCATATACCTTCACCATATTTTACCTGGAACTAATCCCCGTAATCTTTCCTTCCACATTTATTTGCATATACATGTGATTCTAACATGACCCGAGAGGAAAAGCCACTATATATTTGAACATCATCCAAACTGCTGACATCTCGCCCTCAACACTCCATTTGTTATAATGTCCAACACGTAATATCTTTTATTCCCTACCCTCTATAATTTCTTCTATTTTAAGATAGAAATTCTCAAAGAACTCTCTTTGTTTGGTTGACAAACCATTTATTTTTGCCGCATCGCGATAAAACACTTCCTTTGAGACTGCCTTGGGGGTATCTCCAAAGGCCCTTATCCCCTGTACTACTCCATCAAGATATAAACCATCTTCCTGAAAAATATGTGTCATAGGGAGATCCCCCAACATATCCATCAGCACAGCTACTTCTGATTCAGCAACCTTCTTTACCCCGATCATAAATTGTCCTTGTTTTCCGGGATGCTTTTCTGCTTTTTTGCACAGAGCAAACGGATACATTTTTATTGGATTTTTATGCCCCGGAAAATATACTTGAGTTTTTATATATGTCAACCTGTAGTTATCATCTGTGCAACTAAGCATGGCATAATATGCCTGATGGTTATGTGATGGTATACAGTAAAAGTCTGCAACAACATCCTCTGGGTATAATTTCATATTTTTTATTTCAGTTTTTGCAACCTCTATATCATCAATACATGCTTTGTATTTTTCTTTATCCACGCTATTCTCAGTCTCCATTCTACAAATACCCTTTTATCAAACGTGCATACTTATTCTCCGAATCCTCCACAACCTTTATCTTGCCCTGCCTGATGAAATGTTCTATCCTCGCCGCATACCACCAGTCGCCGATTCCAATCGGAACCTGTCCTAGAATATCTCCGATCAGCCTGCACTCCTTAACAGGCTTTTCAGTCAGCCTGTTCCAAATAATAAAATCGTAGAAATCCTCTGACACACTGAGCACGGTTCCGTTTACCAATGCCCTGAGCGGCGCATTTTCAAGTACAAGCTCGCCCCACATCTCCGCATACATTCTTATCTCATCTGATGTGAGTTTCCTCTCATTTCCGAGGAACCCAGCGAATTCCTCCGCCGCCACCTCGCTCCAGCTATGATACGACACTATGACATTTCTCTTCACAACATGCTCTGGCTGCGTGACAACAGTCACTTCATTTGGATAGTTCTTCAGGATGCTGCATACATGATAAAATCCGCACCTTGAATACGGAGCGTCACTGTACCATATTCTTACCGGCTCACCCCCCTCAAGAAATCTTATAAGCCTTGCAAGTTCACCGGCGTACACATTGCCAAGTTTCTTAAGTTCATTTTCGTATTCCTCATCCTGCTCCCACTGGTTCTGAGCATACATTGAGTAGATAAAATCCTTGCGGTACTGACTGTCAACTGCCTCGCCTATGTAGCCCATGTCCAGCATGAAACCAAGGCAGATCACCTCGTCAGAAGAACCCTGTATCCACAGTGGCTGTCCATTCTTATATTCCACATTCTCGCATTTTGCCGCTTTCATGGAGCCTGCCGAACTTTCTCCAAATAGTATCTCTAACATAATCTGCTCCTTATCTTTCCCCAATACCACCTATCAATCTGTCAATCTCCTGATATGCCGTTTCTATCCGTGCTGAATATGTGCCATTCGGAGAATCTCCCTGCATAACAAACAAGATTTCTTCATCAGTTTTCGTGTATAAATCTATTCTGTCAGAATACCAGTTATAAACATGATACGGGTATCTATTTAATATGCCATCTATCTTTTCAACATCACCATCATCATACCAGATAATATCCTCTGCACAAAACTCAAAACATGATATTGCCGCCTCATATATCAACATTCCCATCATAAAAGCAGACAAACTATTTTCAGCCCGGCCAACCTCATTTACAGTGCCATCCTCATCAGTTTCCACGACATACACAGGTGGATCATCCTCAGCCATATCAGCCCTTCTGATCGCGACCTGATATACACCTTGATTCTCATTCAAGATATAAAAATATCCTTTTGTCTTCCTTGTCCATTTATACCTGCGCTGAAAATCAAGAGTAACCCAGGGATCATTGCTATGATTGAACAGCTCGCTTGTTTTACCACATTTCTTCCATATCTCATATAGCGTATGTGGGATGCTCTCAAATCCCGCTCTCAGCTCTTTTATTTCCTCATCTGTATATCCTACAAATGACTTGATATTGTATATTTTTTGTAATAAATCATAATCCATATACATTCCTTTTTATCCTAGCAATTATTTTTTTTAACCATATTCATTAATAATTCTTCCATTTTAGGAGATAAGCAGCTTTGGGGCTTAAGCATTCTAATTATTTCACTTAAAACAGCACCAAAATCATCTATTATTTCTAACTCACCATGGTCAACCCAAACAAAATCCCTTGTTATTTTTGAAAAACATAATTGTTCACCATCACCTATTAAATCTGCAATTACAATCAAGTCTTCTGGTAAGTCTCCAGAGTTCATAACAAACTTGTCCGGCCCATAAAAATGTGCCAATGAGTTTCTAATTTGTGCTTCATTCGTGAAACTTAACCATTCTTTATATGTTTCAGGAATAAAAACATTGTGTTTATTTTCCCAATTAGAAATCATTTCATCTGATGCAGGTTGTTTGAACCATGAAGCATCGTCACCATAATCAGACGCAATCTGTTCGCATAAGCGCACAAGTTCTTTGATTTTCTCCATTAAACTATTGTGAGGAATATTCATAATAGTATCTCCATAATTCTCATCCCGGTTTTAAGTTTCGGTTTATCAACTCTCAATCCACAATTTCATACCCTGCTGCCGCCAGAACTTCAAGTGCATCTTGAAAATTCTCCTTCTTCACCATAACATAATCCGTATTATATGTGGATACTGCAAATATCGAAATTCCGTTATCCGCCAGAACAGATGCGATCTTAGCCAGAATCCCGATCAAAGAAAAATTCAGTACTCCCTGAATGCGAAAGGCCCTCCAGCCGTCATCACGCTTTATTGTATTTGCCGGCACTTCACTCACCGGGCATACCAGAGACTTTTCCTCATCAGTTTTTCCTATAAAACAATACTCAGAATCGAGATTCGCATATGTGTAATCTTCCACCTGACACACTGAAAATTCTTCATCAATCTTTTTTATCTCCATGACATCTCCTAAATCAACTTATTTCCTCTGAATGTTCCATACATATCCCCTTGCATTTATTATCAACGCAATTGAACATACCACTGTCATAAACAACGGAACCACAACAAATCCAGCACTAATATTTTCTTTACTTCTAAATATTACAGCGGCAATTGTGAATCCAAAACATAATATTTCTATAACAAAGAACAGCACCGCTCTAAAGACGGCCTGCCTCTTCTGCTTGTCCGCGTAATCAGCAATTTTCAATAAAGTTTCTTTTGTCTCTTTTTCCATATTCTCACTTTTCCTCTCACCATCAATTATTTCCCTGATATCTACATCATAATAATCAGCCAATTCAACAAGGATTGCCAAATCCGGCATTGTGTTTCCATTTTCCCAGCGTGAAACACTTCTGGAAGATACTCCAAACTTTGTTGCTATTTCTTCCTGAGTCATACCTTTCTCTTTTCTTAACTTCCTTAAGAAATTTCCAATCTTTACTTGGTCAATCATTTCTGTTTTCTCCTTTCGCTGCTGATTATCATACAAATACCTCCGAGAAAACACGTCAAAAAGTGAGGAAATGACGTTTTTTCCACCTGACAATTATGTCTTGATATAATTTCATCTATTTTTTATCACATATTTCTCATCAAAGCTACTTATATCTTCTAAATCACTTACCATCTACGACAGCCTGCAAACCATTATATATTTCTCATCATTCTCATTCACGATCTGGAATCCAACGCTCCACTATCTCCAGCTCATCCCGTGTAACCCGGCATGTGAGATTTAACACCTCCACACCGGCAGCCTTCGCCTCATAGAAAGTCTCCGCGAACTTCCTGTGTATTTCCGCATTTGGTCTGACCTCAGTTATCCCTGTCATTGGAATGACAAATGCCACATAACATTTATATCCCTCGGAGACCGCCTTCATCAGCTCCCGCAAATGCCTGACTCCCCTGTCGGTGGGTGCATCCGGGAAATATCCTATCCCATCAATCTCCTGCGTACAGCCCTTGACCTCCATGAGATACTTCATGCCATCCTTTTCCATATAGAAATCAATCCTTGAATCCCCGTATACATACTCTGGCTTTATAAAGTCATAATCCTTTGTTTTAAGCCATTCCAAAACCACCTTATTTGGCACCTGACTGTCCACGTTCACCCAGCCAAGCTTTGGATCCTCCACCGCTATGAGATCGTATTTCGTCTTGCGGTTTGGATTTGCAGACTTCTCAAGGCTGACCGTGTTCCCCGGTATCAGCAAACTGCTAAGCCTCCCTGTGTTCTTTACGTGCACGGTCTCTGTAACTCCGTCTATCTCCACATGGGCTGTGAACCTGTTTGGCCTGTCTACGAACTTGCCTGAGATAACATTTGTATATTTCACCTTTCCTTACATCTCCCATCTATTCCACAACAGAACGGTTCATCATGTAGAATGAGAACCTTGCCTTGTCTACAAGCTGTCCCTTGTCATCGTAAATATTTGCCTCGTACAGTGACACCTTCTTGCCCTGGCGGATCTCGATTCCCTCACAGATGAGATACTCCGTGTTCATAGCCGGAGCTATATATGTCATGGTTCCATCTATAGTTGAAGAAAACTTTCCGTAGGTACATGCTGCGATCCCGCTCACTATATCCGCAAGTGAGTACAGGCATCCACCATGCACAGAACCATATGGATTCAGGACATCCTCTGTGACCATCATCTTGCCCTTCACATATCCAATGCTCATATCGACCAGCTCTATCTTCAGGTTCTGGACATAGATGTTGTCCTTGTTAAACCTTATCAGCGCCTGTTTCACATCCTCGGACATAGCTTTTTTGTTGTCGTTTATCTCATTCATGCTTAGTTTTACCTTTCAACTCTATTTTCATGTTCATACATCCTGCGCACATATCAAAAGCACTTGTCCAGAATATCCGGATCAAGTCCTTTTCTTCCCGTTACAAATCCAATTCCAAAGTACAGCACCGCACCTACCATCAGTCCCCACACGACCGCATTTATCCCGGCGATCTTGATAAAATACGTTGCAAATATATATGTCGCGATCGCACCTACGCTGCTGCACACCGCCGCCTGCTTAGTTCCCTTCTTCCAGAACAGGCCTCCCACAAGGGGCCAGAAGAATGTGCATTCAAGTCCGCCAAATGCAAACATGTTGAGCATGAAAATTATATCCGGCGGATTGATCGTGAGAACCATCACCACCACGCCGAGCAACATCGTAAGTATCGTGCTCACCAGCTTGACATTCTTGTCGTATTTCTCATTTTTCACCGGATCATCCCCCACCACGTAATTCTTCCACAGATCCTTCACTATAGCTGCTGTGGCAAGTATGAGGAGCGAATCCGCTGTCGACATGACTGCTGCCATCGGCGCTGCGAGGAATATCGCTGCTATTCCAGGCGGCATGATCTTCTGTACTATATATGGTATAAAATAATCCGAAGTTGGAAGATTGTCCGTATCGACAAGTGCGCCAGCCCATGTTCCTGCAAGATGCATTCCCACGATCACAAAGCCGCATGTGAGAACTCCGATCCACATCGCTCTGTGCATGCTCTTCGTATCCTTAAATCCCATGGCGCGCACAGCAGTCTGGGGAAGCCCCAGCGTTCCAAAGCCCACAAGCACCCAATAGCTGAGCAGCCCTCCTGGCGTGTATTTTGAGAAAATGTCATCGTACACCTCTGGCAGATTTGTCTGAAGACCGGCATCTATCGCGGCAAGACCGCCCCCGCTCCTTAAGACAAAGAATATAAACAGGAATGTTCCGATACACATTACTATTCCCTGAATCGTGTCAGTTATAACAACCGCACTGAATCCGCCAATAGCTGTGTACAATATCACGACTGTGCCAAATATCAAAAGTGAACTCACATGATCCATTCCCGTTATGGATGCTATAAGTGTGGCCCCTCCCGTAAACTGGCTTATCATCTGTGCTATGAAGAAAACTATAAGTCCAATGCTCGTGATGACTACCAGCGCATCGCTCTTGTATCTCGCCTTGAAGTAGCCCACCACTGTCACAGCGCCCGTTCGTCTGGACACTATCGCCAGCTTATTTCCAAGCACACCGAGCACCAGAAATGTGACCGGGACCTGGATAGCAGCTATCCACGCCTGTGCATATCCATATGTAAGCCCCGCTGCACCCGGCCCTGATATAAATGAACTTGCGGAAGTGTATGTCGCCATGATCGTCATGGCTAGGACGATTCCGTTCATATTTCTTCCGCCTATGAAATACTTCTTCTCGGACGTTGTGTGCAGACTTTTCTCCGCCCTTCTGCTGTAGACAAAGCTCACCACAATATTGAATAACAAATATCCGAGAAAAACCGATAAGATCAATATCTGATTACTGTTCATTTTCACCCTCACTCTCATCCTCTTCATATTGGAAATCTACGAACACAAACTTAAGCAGCCAGAATACACCGATTACCGCAAGCACCACTGTTCCAAGCACCGAGACCACAAACCACGCCGGCATATGGAACACCGTCCACCCGGTGCCATTTAGCAGAAACGCGGTTAGCACATGCCATAAAAAACATATAAATACCACAAGCAGCGTCGCTTTGATCTCTTTTATGCACTGCCTGTGCTGTTCTTCCTTTGTCAGTTTCATCATAATAATATATCCCCTTATATTTCATAAATACATCGAGCTTTAACCATGTATATATCTTTTATACCTAATGGAATCAATTTTACCGCTGATGCCTACACTATTAGCTTATTATATCCTATCGCCTGTCGTCACAATGCTCATTATATCACGCTGATCAGTTTTTTCATAGTTGCCCCGCCAGCCACCCAAATCCTGTGCATATACAAACTCTGTATTGTTGTCTGCACAAAAAAAATGGCGCACAGACGTTTCGTCCATACACCAGCTATTTATAGTTTACTGTATACCAATTTATGTTACGCTATTTTATCTTTTACATTTTCCAATTCATATAACGTATCCGGATCTATATCCAGACATTTCGATGTATCCCTAGTTCCTGTCACATCCCATGCCAAAGTTCCATTCAAAATTGTACATGAATTCAAAAAGCGCCAGCACATAAGCTCTGGGATATATCAAATATTAAACGGACATACCACCATCTCAAATGCGCCAGCGCCTTATTTACTCTATATACATTTTAATTCAGATCTTTATACATTGATCTCCGCAGTAACGCCGAGGATATCCTTGTTCTCATCGAGGATAGGCTGAATGACCTCTGCAAGGAACTCTCTTGTCTGCTCAGGAGCACGACCTACGAAGTTCTTTGGCTCAAGGATAGATACGATCTCCTCCTTTGTCATACCAAAGTCAGGGTCTGCTGCGATACGGTCAACGAGGTCATTCTCTCTTCCGTACTTCTTGACCTGCTCGCCTGCAAGCATTGAGTACTCTCTGATCTTCTCATGAAGCTCCTGACGGTTGCCGCCACGCTTAACAGCATCCATCATGATATTCTCTGTTGCCATGAATGGAATCTCCTTCATAAAGCACTGGTAGATAACCTTGTCATATACCACAAGACCATCAACAACGTTCAGGTACAGATCAAGGATTCCATCAACTGCAAGGAATGCCTCTGGAACTGAGATACGCTTATTTGCTGAGTCATCAAGTGTTCTCTCAAACCACTGTGTTGCGGCTGTGATAGCAGGATTGAGCGCGTCACACATTACATAATTGGCAAGTGATGCGATTCTCTCACTTCTCATTGGGTTTCTCTTGTATGCCATAGCCGATGAACCGATCTGGTTCTTCTCAAATGGCTCCTCTATCTGCTTTAAGTGCTGGAGAAGTCTGATATCATTTGAGAACTTGTGTGCGCTCTGTGCGATGCCTGAGAGCACGTTAAGAACTCTTGAGTCGACCTTTCTTGAATATGTCTGGCCTGATACAGGATAGCACTCAGCAAATCCCATCTTCTCAGCGATCTTTCCATCTATCTTTCTCACTGTCTCGTGATCTCCTCCGAAGAGCTCAAGGAAACTTGCCTGTGTTCCTGTTGTTCCCTTTGATCCGAGAAGCTTCTGCTGGCTGATCATGTACTCTATATCAGAGAGGTCAAGGAGCAGCTCCTGCATCCAGAGTGTTGCACGCTTGCCGACTGTCGTTGGCTGTGCAGGCTGGAAATGTGTAAATGCAAGAGTTGGAAGATCCTTGTACTGATCTGCGAACTTTGCCAGCTCATTTATAACATTGATGAGTTTCTTTCTGACAAGCTTTAATGCCTCTGTCATAATGATAACGTCTGTGTTATCGCCTACATAGCAGCTTGTTGCTCCAAGGTGGATTATTCCAGCTGCCTTAGGGCACTGAACACCGTATGCATATACGTGGCTCATTACGTCGTGACGAACCAGCTTTTCTCTCTCTCTGGCAACATCGTAGTTGATGTCATCAGCGTGAGCCTTGAGCTCCTCGATCTGCTCATCTGTGATTCTTGGATTGCCGTTCTCGTCCTTGAGACCAAGCTCCTTCTCTGTCTCAGCAAGAGCTATCCACAGCTTTCTCCATGTCTTAAACTTCATATCAGGTGAGAAAATATACTGCATTTCCTTACTAGCGTATCTTTCACACAGTGGGCTTTCGTACTTGTCCTTACTCATGTCTTTACCTCTTTCTTCCTGTAGTCTCCCGCATTTGCCAGCTGACAAATGCTTTTATATCTTATCACACAACTATTATACATGGGTTTCAGATTATTTCCATGCTTTTTTTGCATAAACCAGAAATTCGGAATCAATATCCGCTTTTTCCGCTGATATGATTCCGAATTTTCACAATTTTTGTCTTGCGACAAGTGCGCACTTTCGTGCGCTATCACCAGGACTCCTCCCGCTTACGCGGGCCCCTCCTCATGATATAATATGAGACTCCGATCCTCTCTTGAAATTCTCGTGGTCGCCTCTGATGTCCTCTGTAGGCGGTTTCATAGGATATTGGCCGCTGAAGCATCCATGGCAGTACTGTCTTCCGCCTGAGAGCTCCGGAAGCCTCTCCATCTTCAGGTACGCCAGAGAATCGGCACCTATGATCTTGCATATATCATCTACAGACCTGTTGTATGCTATGAGCTGCTCTCTGTCCGGAATGTCAGTTCCAAAGTAGCATGGATACAGGAATGGAGGTGAACTGATCCTTACATGGACCTCAGTCGCTCCTGCCTCCCTGAGCATGCCAACTATTCTGTCACTCGTAGTTCCACGAACTATAGAGTCATCTATCATTATGACACGCTTGCCATTTACAGCCTCCTTAAGGACGTTCAGCTTGACACGCACGCTGGACTCTCTCTGGCTCTGCTGTGGCTTTATGAATGTTCTTCCCACATATCCATTCTTGACAAATGCCGTTCCATATGGAATACCCGATTCAAGTGAGTAACCCATAGCCGCCGCATTTCCCGATTCAGGAACGCCAACTACCACATCAGCGTCAACCGGGCTGTCCTTTGCAAGGCATCTTCCGGCTGTGATACGCGAATCGTACACAGACATTCCATCTATGACTGAATCAAGTCTCGCAAAGTATATATACTCAAATATACATCTTGCATGCTGCTCCTGGCACATGTTCTTGTACGACTGGATTCCGTACTCAGGTGATATGGTTACAACCTCTCCAGGCTCCACATCCCTGACAAATTCAGCCCCTATGGTATCGAGAGCGCAGCTCTCAGATGCCAGTATGTATGCGTTATCACGCTTTCCTATACAAAGCGGTCTGAAGCCAAATGGGTCTCTGGCTCCGATAAGCTTTCTAGGGCTCATGATAACAAGTGAATATGATCCCCTTACTTTCTTGAGAGCTCTTGTGACAGCCTCCTCAACGGAACCGCACTTAACTCTCTCTCTGGCTATATGGTAAGCTATTACCTCAGAATCAATTGTAGTCTGGAATATAGCTCCTGTGAGCTCCAGCTCACGTCTAAGCTCAGGAGCATTTACCAGATTGCCATTATGGGCAAGTCCCAGAGTTCCCTTTACATAATTGAGAACCAGTGGCTGTGCATTCTCTATAGTGCTGGCACCGGCTGTAGAATATCTCACATGACCCACACCGATATTTCCCTTTAGCTTGCTCAGTGAATCAGTCGTGTACACCTCATTCACAAGGCCCATGCCCTTTAAGGAGCTGACCTTGCCCTTAGGACCGGCAGTGTCTGACACCGCTATACCGCAGCTCTCCTGCCCACGGTGCTGCAATGCAAACAAACCATAGTAGATCGTGTTCGCCACATCATTTCCATCGAAATCATAGATACCGAAGACTCCGCACTCCTCGTGCATCTCGTCCTCGTCATAATAATGGGATCTTAAACATTCGTTCATAAATATATGCCTCTCATGTTATATTATTGTAACTGTCACGGCCACATATTTCTCATTGTAAGTCTGGTGACAGTCATATCTTTCGCCACATAAAACTTTATCTGTTTTGCCACAACATGTCAACATATAAATTCTATCATTTTCAGGTTGATACCCCACTTTTTTCATGCATTTTCACCAACAGCAGTATATTTCACAAGTATTTATCTATTTAAACTTGAGAAAATCCACATCTTTTTGTCACAACCTCGCCTCACCGGACGCTCTGTACTTCTCTCCTGACACGGCAGGTTACCACATAGTCCTTCCGGCTTCCACCTGAAATTATTCCATAGTGGCTGCCATAACATTGTATCTTTTTTGAATTTCTCGGTATCTTATGCCACAAAATTTTCACCAAGCACACGAAAAAGCCCAAAAGATACAAATTTTACGTACTTTGTATCTTTTGAGCTTTTTTCTATCTATTGATGATAATTTTGTATCTTTACAAGGATTTTCCTTAAGAAATATCACAAGATCGTCAGACCTGCTTCATGAATTTCCTCAAGAAGTCCTACAGACCACTCTACTCCACAGCGTATCCCTTTGCCTTTATGAGATCTACCATCTTGTATACATACTTCTCACACAGCTCATCTGTGGCTGCCTCGACCATAACTCTGATGACAGGCTCTGTACCGCTCTGTCTGAGAAGAAGTCTTCCGTCGTCTCCAAGCTCTGCTGCTATCTCATCGTTCAGTTTCACCACATCAGCATCATTCATGACTGCATCCTTGCTTGAAACCTTGACATTCACAAGAAGCTGTGGATATATCGTCAGGCTGTGGAACAGCTCTGAGAGCTTGACCTTACGTCCAAGTATAGTCTCCATGATCATCAGTGAGGTAAGGACTCCGTCACCTGTTGTTGCATATTTAGAAAAAATGATATGACCTGACTGCTCACCGCCGATAGAATGTCCGTGCTCCATCATATTCTCGAACACATACTTGTCGCCGACTGCTGTCTTCTCATAGTTGATGCCCTTCTTGTCAAGTGCCTTGTAAAGTCCAAGATTGGACATGATAGTTGTGACGATCGTATTGTTGTTCAGCTCGCCCTTATCCTTCAGGTAACGGCCGCAGACATAGAGTATCTTGTCTCCATCCACGATCTCACCCTTGTCGTCCACTGCAAGACATCTGTCCGCATCACCGTCAAATGCAAATCCCACATCAAGTCCCTTCTCCTTGACAAATGCCTGAAGCTTTTCAATGTGCGTCGAACCACAGTCTGTGTTGATATTTGTTCCATTTGGCTCATTATTGATGACATATGTCTTTGCTCCGAGAGCGTCATACACTGACTTTGCAACCAGATATGATGCACCATTTGCACAGTCAAGTCCGATCCTCATCCCCTTAAATGGTCTGGTAGGGATCGTGAGCAGATATCCTATATATCTGTTTCTTCCCATGGTGTAGTCGGTGGTCTTACCGATGCTGTCCTTCTTTGCAAATGGTATCTCACCGAGCTCTCCGTCTATATACTGCTCTATCTCATTCTCTATTGCTGCCTCGAGCTTATAGCCCTGACCGTTGATGACTTTTATACCATTGTCATAGTAAGGGTTGTGGCTGGCTGAGATCATGATACCGCAGTCAAAATCACCTGTACGGACTATATAAGACACGCTAGGCGTAGGTGTTACATGCATCAGGTATACATCAGCTCCGCTGGCAGTAAGTCCTGCAACCAGGGAATACTCGAACATGTAGCTTGAAAGTCTCGTATCCTTTCCGATGACGACATGAGCCTTTCCATCATCATGCTGCTTGCCATAGTAGTAGCCAAGGTATCTTCCAACCTTATAAGCATGCTCCACTGTAAGGTCTACATTTGCCTCGCCTCTGAATCCATCTGTTCCAAAATATTTACCCATTGTAAAATCCTCGATTCTATTATTCTATAACCTCATCCTGCTCGCTTTCCTGAACGACCAGAAGATCTATCGCTCTCCTGTGGATGTGTATCTTGGTCTCCTTATATTCTCCGCCGAACTCACCGTCGCATGTCCATGCAACCGGATCCTCTGCATCGAACTTGACCCTGTGAGCCCTGAATGAAACCATGCTCCTCTCATTCACATCTCCCGTAAGAAGTGCCCTTACAACTCTCTCCAGATCAGCTGGCGTCTTAATTGTCCTTATCAGTACTCCCTCAAAAAGTCCGTCATCGAACTCAACGCCTTTTCGGGTTATACTCTTAAATCCTCCTACGGATATCGAGTTAGACACCATACCGAATATGAACTCGCCTTCCTGCTCGTCCCCGTCTATTGTAACCTTCATCTTGTAAGATGGTACATTTGCCAGACTTTTTATCCCCTGCAATACATATGCCGCATGCCCAAATATATTCTTCATATTCTGCGGCGTTGCATATGATGTATCTGAGAACATTCCAAAAGCTGCGACATAAACAAAGTTCTTGTCGTTCAGACTTCCTATATCTATGGAGAACGGCTCTGCCTTCACTATCATCTCAGCCGCCTCAACTGTCTCTCTCGGTATGTCCATGCTCCTTGCAAAGTCATTGGTGGAGCCACACGGAATATATCCAAGTGGAACCTTTATCCCGCTCTTCATATATCCTGTAACTGTGTTGCCCAGGGTTCCGTCGCCCCCCGCACATACGATCACATCGTAGTTTGCGCCTTCCTCCTGAACAATTCTCTCTGCGTCATCTGCCGATTTCGTAAGATATGTCCTGACCGCGTAATCGTTGTTGCAGAACACTTCCAGCACATCCACCAAAGAATTCTTCAGAGTAGTCCTACCCGCTTTGGGATTCATGATGAACAGCATATTCTTCATACTTTCAATAACACAACCTTTCCGTTTGATACTGCTTATTTACTTGTGTTCCTCCTTGTACTTCATGTACAGATCATACCCCTTCTTGCGGAGCTTGCATGATGGACAATGTCCGCAGCCCTCGCCCTTGATGCCATTGTAACATGTAAGTGTCATATCTCTGATGACATCCAGTCCACCCAGCTCATCAGCCATCTTCCATGTCTCCATCTTATCGATCCACATCAATGGTGTTATTATATCAAACTCGTAGTCCATTGCAAGATTTAGTGTTGTATTTAACGATTTGATAAATATATCCCTGCAGTCAGGGTATCCTGAGAAATCACTCTGAGACACTCCTGTTATTATATCAGATATTCCCCTCTGTTTGGCAAATATTGCTACAAATGTAAGAAATACCATATTTCTTCCGTCAACAAATGAATTCGGTGTACCCTCATCAGGTGCATTTTCATCAACCTTCATGTCTGTTCTTGTCAGAGAATTTGGCGCAAGCTGATTGAGAAGGCTCATATCGAGTATGTGGTGCTCCACTCCGAATTTGTCCGCGATCTCCCTGGCACACTCAAGCTCTAACGCATGTCTCTGTCCATAGTCAAATGATACCGCATACACCTTCTTGTACTTCTTGAGTGCCCACAACAGACACGTTGTGCTGTCCTGTCCGCCACTGAATACTACAACTGCCTCATCCTTATTCTTCAAATTCTGCATAATCTCATCCTCCATATATAATCAAATATGATATTCCAGGTCTCATTATAATAATCCCGAATCTGCAAATTCATAATTATCAATTCAGTATACCGATGACTATCTTCCCGCATTGTACATCATCAGCATCTTGTTCTGCAGAGCTGTGTCGCTCTCAAATCTTCCCCTGAGAGTGGTCGTCATAGTCTTGCTTCCCGGCTTCTTGATGCCTCTTGCCGTCATACAGCTGTGATGTGCCTCTATCATGACCGCAACATCCTCAGTTCCAGCAGCCTTTGATATGACGTAGGCAATATCCGAGCCTATCCTCTCCTGGAGCTGAAGTCTCTTCGCAACCATATCCGCGATCCTCGCTATCTTGGAAAGTCCGAGCACTCTTCCATTTGGAATGTATGCAACAGATACCTTCATGTCATACATAAGCGCCATGTGATGCTCACAGTAGCTGAACACCTCTATATCCTTGACAAACACCATATCGCCCGCCTGTCTTGCCACTCCATCCTCGGCAAATGTCTTACCGAACATCTCAGCCAGCTCATCGTTGGTATAGTTCATTCCCTCAAATACTTCCTCATACATGCGCGCGACCCTGTCAGGAGTCTCTATAAGTCCCTCTCTGTCAGGATCATCGCCAAGGGCAATGAGTATCCCCCTTACGTGTTCCTTTATAGCCTCTTTATCTATAGCCATCTTATACACCTCTTTCTTCCGGATCCCAAATGAACTTGTGGAGCTGCAGCTGCAGCTTTACATCATTCATACCGTTCTCTATCATAAAGTCCACTATATCCGCCGGATCTATACTTCCATACACAGGACTGATGAACACCCTCGTTCTCTCATCCAGTGCATATTCCCTGATTATCTCAAGGCATTTCTCCAGATCCTCCTGTGAGCCTACCACAAATTTAACCGAATCATTTTTGTCTATATAGTTATAATTTGCAAGGCACATGTCACTCTCCATACCGCTGGATGGGCATTTATAATCCAGTGTGTATGACACATTTCCGCCGAGAGCCTTGAACTCAGCAATATCAACACTTCCATTTGTCTCAATCTCAACCCTTATGTCATCCTCAAGCGCAAATGCCAGAAGGAGTTTGTCTATGTCTTTCTGTATCAGCGGTTCACCGCCTGTCAGTGTGACATTCTTTACCTCTGTTCTCCTGACGTAATCCACGAGTTCATCCTCTGTAAGCTCCTGATAGTCCACGCCCGGCTCATTTGCCCACTTTGTATCGCAGTATCCGCAGTCAAGATTGCAGCCCGCAAATCTGATAAACACAGCGAGTTCTCCGGCTCTTGCCGCCTCACCGTTGATACTTATAAATCTCTCTACTACTCTGTACGTACTCACGTCTATATTTCCTTTCTCCCAGTGTATATTGTCTCACATCTGACAGATCTTGAGACCAGTCAGTTTCTCACCGGGATCCTATTGTTTATATTACTCGCAATAAGACGCCACATTATTCGGTGTCTCATACACACTTGCCTCTATAACATTGTAGCCTCGGCTCGTCATCTCATCATATATATACTTTGCGAAGTTCTCAGCCGTAGGTCTGAAATCAACCTTCACGATTCTCAGATTCTCCGCCAGCAGCGCATCCTCCGTTGCCTGTTTCAAACTTCCTGTCTCCATGATAAGGCTGTGATCAAAATGATCTGCAAGCTCTCTCAGATCCTTCTTAAGATTCGAGAAATCTACCACCATTCCCCTGTTCTGTGTATCGTGCTCAAGCGTTTCCGCTCCAACCTCTATCTCCACCGTCCATCTGTGTCCGTGGATATTGCTGCATTTGCCCTCATAATCTTTTAGAAAATGGGCGCTGTCAAAACTTGCCTTTGTTTTTAACTTATACATAACTCCTCCTATAAGCATCCAACTGTTCACCACAAAAAAAGACCAGAATAGGACATTCTGATCTTCTTATGTCCTAGTTTTGTTTAGTGACAGGATGGTACTAATGAACTGTCAATCTATTTTATTGTATTTATATTGTGCTCCAATTCTTTACCTGCCGGAATTTCTATCCAACAGACTGGTTGACGTTTCTAATATCACTTTAAATATTAAGGAATCCCTTAACCTCTGCCAGCATATCCTCCTTGTCACATACTGTGTCGTGGAGTACCTTTGCTGATCTGATATCCTCTATAGCCTGAGGCACCTTTACTCCTGAGAGCTTCTCAAGCTCGTCAACGAGCTCAAAGTCTGTCTTGGAATCGTACTCAGGATCTATAGCGTTCATAACGCTTCTTGTGAACTTGTATGGGCTTGCTGTTGATGCGATGACTGTAGGCGTCTTATCACCTGTCTCTGCCACATACTTGTCATATACTGTAGCTGCAACTGCTGTATGTGTATCGATGATATAATCGTCTGACTCGTATACCTTCTTGATGGTTGCTGCTGTCTCTGCCTCTGTAGCATATCCACCATAGAACTCGGCAAGCTTTGCCTTCATATCGTCTGTGATGGTGTACACACCATCTGTTGTGAGTTCTTTCATAAGCTCTGAGTTCTTCTCAGCATCGTTGCCAGCGATCTTGTATATCAGTCTCTCAAGGTTGCTTGAGATGAGGATATCCATCGATGGTGATGTTGTGAGTATGAACTCTCTGTTTCTATCATATGTTCCTGTCTGGAAGAAATCAAACAGAACCTTGTTGTCATTTGACGCACAGATGAACTTCGCGATTGGAAGTCCCATCTCCTTTGCATAATATGCAGCGAGGATATTTCCAAAGTTACCTGTTGGAACATCCACATTGATCTTGTCACCGGCCTTGATGGTTCCATCTGCAACAAGTCTTGTGTATGCGTATACATAATATACCATCTGAGGAACAAGACGTCCGATGTTGATGGAGTTTGCTGATGAGAACTGATATCCCTTCTCATCCATGTACTTTGCAAGCTCTGTATCTGAGAACATCTTCTTTACACCTGTCTGGGCATCATCAAAGTTGCCTGTGATACCTACAACAAATGTATTGTCTCCCTTCTGGGTAACCATCTGTTTCTCCTGAATAGGGCTTACACCATGCTTTGGATAGAATACTATTATCTTTGTTCCTGGTACATCTGCAAATCCAGCAAGGGCAGCCTTACCTGTATCTCCTGATGTTGCTGTGAGGATGACGATCTCATTCTTCACGCCATTCTTCTTCGCTGATGTTGTGAGGAGATAAGGGAGAATTGAAAGTGCCATATCCTTAAATGCGATCGTTGAACCATGGAACAGCTCAAGATAATATGCTCCTGCCTTATTTACAAGTGGTGCTATGACCGGTGTATCAAACTTTGAGTCATATGCTGAATTTATACAATGCTTAAGTTCATCCTCTGTGAAGTCTGTGAACATTAATTTCATAACCTCATAGGCTACCTGCTGATAGTTCATCTTTGCCAGATCTTCCAGCGACACATCAAGTGCCGGGATCGAATCCGGTACAAAAAGTCCTCCCTCATTAGCAAGACCCTTAAGTATAGCCTGTGACGCTGTTGCTGTCTCGTTTGCATTTCTTGTGCTTCTGTAAATCAGTTCCATTTGCCAATCTCCTTAAAATGTATTTAATCCTCTAGGTTATATGCATCTTCAAATATTCTATGGATCAAGTAATCCACAAATAATCGTGTGCATTATAACACAGGGATATAGAAAAAACAAGGCATTCAGGCAAGCAATGCTGGCATGATATCAAAACCACGGCCTTCATCTTCTCCATATCGCTTTACACAACACAAAACCCGCCTGATGGCGGGTTTTACTGTATAAGTTTATATTCAATTGAGCTGTGATCGCTGTATTACTTTACATATACATCATAGTAGCCTGTTGCAAAGTTAAGTGCTGCCTGATGGTTTGAGAAGTAGATATCAAGATGATTTCCATTGATAGCTCCTCCTCTGTCCTGAACTGTATATGTATGCCCGTCAACTATCAGCTCTGTTCCGAACTCGAAGTTGCTAGGCGCTGCACATGTAACTCCCTCAACTGCAGGTGCTCCTGAGGCTGTTGTTGGGTTATCCATATTGCTGTACTCTCCACAGCAGATCGGACATGGACAATATGCTGTGATCCAGAATGTTCCGAGATATGTACCTGATGTCTCACCATTCACATACATTACCTTATCCTCCGGAAGTCCGTCAGTTGCCTTCTCTGTAGATGGATCCTCTGAGATCTCATCCTCTGGCAGACCTGCTGTTGACTTATTGTCATCCTCTACCTTCATCTCTGTGGTAGCCTCTGTTGCCTGAGTTGTAACCTCTTCAAATTCAATCTTCTGCTCAACAGCTTCTGCTGGAGCCTGCTGAACTCCTCCGCTGATCGCTACTGCCTGTCTTGTAGACTTCTTGCTTGAGAGTACTGTTGAACCGGTCTTGTTGACGTCTGAAAGTGTTCCATCTGCCAACTGTTCAGTTGCTGTGGTCTCCGCGTAGTCTGCTGCATTGTCTGCATATAATGTATTACCTGCTGCCGCAATGGATATGCCTCTGCTCTTTGATGATACCATGCTGTCATCTGAATAGATAACACCATATGATGATATTCCAACTGCAATGAGCACTGCTCCGATGCTGATTTTCTTTACGTTCTTTCTAAGTGATGTCTTGAGTGATGTTTTCTTTAGTTTCTGTGATTTCATACGTGATGAATCTGAAAACCTTTGCATAACCTTTTCTCCTTAATTTCTTTACGGTTTCAGAATTGTTACAAAACCGTTAATTTTTTACTCATGACGCTATTATAATCTCTGTCAAAAGAAAGGTCAAGCAAAGTAGCTATTTTTATGAATGCTGCACAATTGTACAAAATTCTTTATTTCTGTTAATGTAAATATGTAACATTTTTGCACTATATTTTTGTGCATATCACACATTTAATCCCTGTAACATTTTTGAAACATATTGGCACATTGTATATTTTTACTTTACATTTTTTAAGAATTTCTTTATTTCTTGTTACAATTTTTAATTATTATGTTAACTCTACATCACTTTTTCAGGTATACTTTCTTCCCACCTGTCAAGCAATTCCACAAGCTCATCGTATGTCTCAACCTCGTTCACAAGCCCCCTTAGCCTTGCCGAATCGTACATTCCAGCAGAGTACCATGCCACATGTTTTCGCATCTCATGGATCCCAATATACTCTCCCTTAAACTCAGTCATCAACCTTGCATGTCTGAGGATCATCCCCCTCACCTCATGGGCATCCGGTCTCGGTGGCAGATCTCCATGCTCATAATAATACTTCATATCCCTGAATATCCACGGGTTTCCTCTGGCTCCTCTGCCTATCATAAATCCGTCACAATCCGTCTGATTTCTCATATCTATAATGTCCTTTGGAGTGTTTATATCGCCATTGCCTATGACTGGTATATTGCACACCTGCTTTACTCTGGCTATGACATCCCAGTCGGCGTGTCCCTGATAATACTGCTGTCTTGTCCTGCCGTGTACCGCAACCGCCGCAGCACCACTTTCCTGGGCTATATGTGCGATCTCCGGGGCATTTATATGCTCAGGATCAAATCCACTTCTTATCTTTATCGTCAGAGGTATACTTATCGCATTTGCCACCGTCTCAACAATCCTGCCCACCAGAAGAGGGTCTTTCATGAGGGCTGATCCCTCACCGTTATTCACCACCTTTGGCACCGGGCATCCCATGTTTATATCTATAAACGAGTATCCATTTCCCTCTATCTTTTTCGCCATCTCAGCCATTATCACAGGATCTGAGCCAAAGAGCTGAAGTCCAAACGGCTTCTCCCTCTCATCCATTGCCAAGAGGGGCTTTGTATTCTTATTCTTATAGTATATCGCCTTGGCGCTTACCATCTCGCTATACAGGATATCGCAGCCCTGTTCCTTGCATAAAAGACGAAATGGCTGGTCACATACACCAGCCATCGGCGCCAGGATCAATTTATCCCTAAAATCCATAAATTTCTCCATTGCTTCTATATATATGTCATTTTTCTATTTCTGCTTGTCCATGATAAGTCTGAGTCCGTGGAGAGTAAGATCCGGATCATACACATCTATACAATCCGTGTTCTCATATATCATCTTGCCGAGACCGCCCGTTGCAACCACTTTCATGTCGTCGAGACCTGACTCCTTCTTCATCCTCTTCACTATATATTCAGTCTGACCTATGTAACCCATACAGACACCCGCCTGCATACTGGATATTGTGTCCTTGCACAGGATAGTGTCAGGCACCTTTATCTCTATCTCAGGAAGCTTTGCAGTTCCCGTCCAAAGTGCATTTGCTATAAGTCTTATACCAGGTGATGTGACTTCGGCTTCAAATATACCATCGCTACTTATGAGATCATATGTGGTAGCAGTTCCAAAATCAATCGTGAGAACTGGTCCTCCATACATGTGATATGCTGCCACAGCATCTACAATCCTGTCGGCTCCGAGCTGCTTTGGATTTGGCAGTGCAATATTTATGCCCGTCCTTATGCCTGGCTCAACTATAAGCGGTGTAATGCCAAAATATTTCTTTATACCGTTCACAAGTGAATGCATTATCTTCGGAACTACAGAGGCAATGATAACCTCATCTATAACATCCTTGGACAACTGTCTCATTCGCAGCCAGTCGAGCAGAAACACTCCGTACTCATCCGATGTACGCGATATCCCCGTTGTCATTCTAAATGTTTTCTCAAGTTTCTCTCCATCGAACAGTCCGATGGTTATGTTGGTATTTCCCGCATCAATAGCAAATAACATGATCTCTTTCCCTTCCTGATCATCAAATTTTTATCATTCTTTTATAAGGCTGTCAAGGTCTACGCCCTGTATAAATATCTTGTAGAAAAGCTCCAGGCTCTGAAACAGTTCGCGCTTCTCATTCCGCAGCTTTTTCACCTTCAGTCCACATCCTATGTCGTCAAACAGAAGATCATCGTCAAGCGCCCTTGTCTGTATCCTCAGATTACCAGCATCATCAAACACCAGCATAAATATGCCGCCGACTTCCTGAGTAAATGCCCCACACATGGCATGAAGCTCATCCTTTATATCATCAGGAAGTTTTGAAAACTCTTTGTTCAGATAAAACTTCTGATTGTATATCGAACTGGCACATAGAACCAGCTCGCCATCCTCAGTTCTTGTTGAAATATCCATTGTATCTCCTATCCTATGACATCCGCCATATCATACATTCCTGCCGCTTTGCCCTTAAGGAACTTGCCTGCCTCAACTGCACCCTTGGCAAATACTGACTTTGAATATGCTGTATGCTTGAACTCTATAACCTCATCTATTCCCGCAAATATAACCTCGTGCTCTCCTACGATAGTGCCACCTCTCACCGCTGAAATTCCGAGTTCTCTCTTATCTCTCTTCTTTCTCACCTGACTTCTGTCATACACATACTCATACTGTTCTCCACACGCTTCGTTTATGGAATCAGCAAGTGCAAGTGCCGTTCCCGATGGAGCATCGACCTTCTGATTGTGATGTTTTTCTACTATCTCTACATCATATCCAGCAGGACTGAACACCTTTGCAGCATCTTTCAGAAGCTTCATGAGTGTATTTATTCCAAGTGACATATTTGCAGACTTGAGTATAGCAACCTTCTCACTACATTCCTTCACTTTCGCCAACTGCTCATCGGAAAGTCCTGTGGTACAGAGAACTATAGGAGTCTGTGTTCTAACACCGTAATCAAGCAGCTTATCCACTGCTGCTGCTGCTGCGAAATCTATGATGACATCAGCCTTTACATCACAATCATCAATATCTGTAAATACAGGATATCCATTATCTCTACAGTCAACCACATCTATACCGGCTACTATCTCAGCTTCAGGATCATTTGCCGTTATCCCGGTTATGACCTGTCCCATCCTTCCATTACATCCATGCATGATAATCTTTACCATCTGTATCATCCTCCATATATCAGTATTTTCATTTGCATGATATTTATCAGTTTCTTTCACTGTTGTATACATTACGACATGTACTCCATTTTACACATTTGCGGTCTATTGTGCAATGTTTTTCCTTACAAAGATAAAATGTCCTTATAAAGACAAAATGTCTGCAGTCCTGACAGACCGCAGACATTTTCAGCATATATTTAAATATTGTGCCATAATTTTTAGAGTACTCCGTAGTCCTCCATGGCCTTCTTCAGTTTCTCTACATTCTGCGGCTCCATCTCTGTGAGAGGCATTCTGAGTGTACCACCGCACATACCGAGAAGTTCAACAGCTTTCTTTACAGGAATTGGGTTGACCTCACAGAACAGTGCATTGCAGAGGTCAATGGTCTTGAGCTGAAGATCCAGGCTTTCCTTAACATCGCCATCAAGATACTTCTGAACCATATCGTGTACATCCTCAGGAATGATATTTGCTGTAACTGATATAACTCCCTTTCCGCCAAGCGCCAGAAGAGGTACTACCTGATCATCATTTCCTGAATATATATCTATGCATCCATTTGCAAGGCTTGCAAGCTTTACTACCTGGCTTATATTTCCTGATGCTTCCTTGATTCCCACTATATTCTCCACATTCTGCGCCAGATATACTGCTGTCTCCGGCTGGATATTGCATCCTGTACGCGATGGAACATTGTAAAGAATGATAGGAACATTTACTGAATTTGCTACAGCTGTGAAATGAGCTATAAGTCCCTTCTGTGTTGCCTTGTTGTAGTATGGTGTAACAACAAGGAGTCCGTCAACACCGTAGCTCTCAGCCTCTGTTGAAAGATAGATCGCTGTAGCTGTACAGTTTGAACCTGTTCCTGCTATAACCTTTATTCTGTGATCGGCAAATTCTACACATTTCTTCACACACTCCAAATGCTCCTCATGTGAGAGCGTGGATGCCTCTCCTGTTGTTCCACATATTACTATCGCGTCAGTCTTATGAGCTACATGAAATTCTACAAGCTCCTTGAGCTTAGCATAATCCACATCTCCATTCTCCAAAAATGGTGTTACAAGTGCAACTGCTGAACCGGTAAAAATCGACATATTGTCATCCTCCTTAAAAATAATAGTTGATACAATATAGCATGTAGCATAAAAATGGGTTGGCAGAAAGCCAACCCATAAAAATATCTCATTCTTATAAGTAGCTCTCCATCTCTATAAATAAAATAGCCTATATAAATATCGATGACAGTCATACAGCTATTAACTGCACAACCAGCAGTGAACTCCGTGGCTGGTTCACAACTTCGGCGGTCTCTCCTTTCACCAGAACTCATATGCAACCACACGCATCATTCTGTCTACTCTTAAATCCCGCGCCTCTACTATATTGTATTCAGTTTAACCTTAGATAGTGCTACTATATCACCGACTTCACCCTATGTCAACATCTATTTAGCCGGAATCCTCCCACTTACGCGGGTCCCTCCTTATGAAATAAGGTACAGGCGCATTCCTATGCGCTTCGCGCGGCGCCTGCGTGCTTCACAAGAAATTCTCCCACTTACGTGGGTTCCTCCTTATGAAATATTGTGCAGGCGCATTCCTATGCGCTTCGCGCGGCGCCTGCGTGCTTCACAAGAAATCCTCCCGCTTACGCGGGTCCCTCCTTATGAAATATTATTCAAGGCATTCCATTTTGCTCACAGATACCTCATAGGCTACTCTGCTAACCACCTGGTCGTTGTCGATACGTTTCTGATATTCTCTGCTCTGTATCCTTCCCCATATCGCCACATGTTCCCCGACCTGAAGTTTTCCTGCAAATCTCGCATTTCTTCCCCAGCATATGCAAGGTATGTAATCACTCTTTCCATACGCTCTGTTCACTGCGAGCAGAACATCAGCTATCTCCCTGCCGAGAGGAGTCATCCTGTACACTGGAGCCTTACATATGTAACCATCAAGATATATCTGGTTCGGTCTGTTCTCCTCCTCCGGCTCATCCTCGTCCAGCTGTTCGATCTCTCTCACAAACACAGATAGTATAAGTCGGTTCTTTGTCTCCTCATGCTTGTTGTAGGATCTGAACTGCCCCTTAGCCATGATCTTCTCACCTACATGGGACTCGTTCACATCAAACAGTCTGTCAGACACCATAAGCGGGATCACATCGTAGGCATCGCTCAAGCGACTCACCATAAGATCAACCATATAAAATCCCTCTCCGAATATTTCGTGGCTGAATGTAAATTCTGATGCTATCTCTCCTGCCACCACTACCTGATTGTTGTTTAATGTTTTTTCAGTCATATTTTCTCCCTCCGTTATAACAAACTTTTGCATACTCTAAAAGTTATGCCAGATGATTCAAAAATATGCTGTCTTGTTTAATCTAGTTTTGTCGTGCACTCCTTCGCTGTCTCATGGCCTCATACGACAAAAGTGTTGCAGATATTGCGGCATTAAGCGACTCCACTTTCCCCTCCATCGGAATGCGCAGAAGTCTGTCGGCAGTATCCGACACAGCCTTTGACAGGCCATTTCCCTCGTTTCCAATGAGGAATGCTATCTTGTCAGGAAATTCCGTATCATAAAGTTCCTCTCCGTCAAGATGTGCCCCGTATATCAGCACACCTTTTCGCTTCAGCGCATCTATGGTGTAGATCAGATCATCACTCTGCACAAACGGCACCCTGAATATCGCTCCCATGGTCGATCTGACAACCTTTGGATTATACGGATCACATGAACCAGGACCTATGATCACCCCAGTAATTCCCGCAGCCTCAGCACTTCTGAATATAGTTCCCATATTTCCTGGATCCTGGATGGTGTCCAGTATCAGATATGTCTCTGTGTCCGTACTGCCCGCAATATCGGTCATTTCATAATGAAAACATCTGACGACTGCCATGCAGCCCTGCGGCGTTTTCGTCTGTGACACCCCCGCAAATACACTGTCGCTCATAACCGTAACCTCAGCCGCATTATAAAGCTCCTGCAGATCGTCCTCATCGCAGTATTCAGCGTACGCTGATTCCGACATGTAGATCTCATCCACACTGTCCACCGGTATCTCCCTGAACATCCTTATACCCTCAACGATAAAGACATCCCGCTCTCTTCTGAGCCTTGAGTCCTTGTTCAGCTTATTTAACATCTTTACTTTAGGATTGCTGTTAGCCGTGATTATATCCAAAGTTTTATTCAATGTTCCTTTTCTCCTTCATCTATACATCTCGTAAAAGCACCCTGTCTTTGCCATATTCCATCTGAAGTGAGTAGAGTATGCCTGAATTCTCATCCACACAGAAGCCTCTTCCCATACTCTTCATCTGTCTCGTGGCTTTAAGCTGCACATACACAGGACAGTTGCCCCTGTGTTCCTCGAGGATCGACATAAATTCCGCCTCGTTTTTCACATACTCATTCATATCGTCAAACAAAACCCACAGCTGCTTGTTGCTCTTAACAGGCTTTTTCTTTGCCCCCCAGCTTCTCTGCGAGGCGAATTCCACCACACCATTTGTCACATTGTCAAATGCAACAAGATCAGAAAGAATGATCTTGCTGTCCTTTTCTCCCACATCTGCGCGGCCTCTGACAAACACTCTGTTGTCAACTCTGAGCTGCTCCCTATGTTTTTCAAAATCTCTAGGGAACACTACGATATCTATCTGACCTACAAGATCCTCCAGGGTAACATATGCCATGTTCTGGTTGTTTCTTGTAAGTTTTACCGATACATCCGTAATGATTCCGCCCACTACATACACAGCGCCATCCTGGATCTTTCTGTCCTTCTCATCCGTTCCGGCGTCATCCAGCTCTGCATCATCCTCACTGTCGCTGGCAAAATCCAGAGACTGTGCTGTGCAGTTTTTCTGCAACAGATCCACATATTTTCCAAGAGGGTGTCCGGATATATACACTCCAAGAACAGACTTCTCTAGTGAAAGCTTCTCCGTGTCCGGATATTCCTCCACCTCAGGATACGGCACTCTTGTGCTTGCCGCAAAATCTTCACCCATGATATCGAACAGTGACAGTTGTCCTGATTCCCTGCTTTTTCTCTCCCTTGCAGTCTCCTCAGATATGGCTGGAAGCGCCATGAACATCTGCTTTCTATTAGCTCCCATTCCATCAAACGCTCCGCTGAGTATAAGTGCCTCGACAGTCTTCTTGTTGGTATCCTTCGACGGCATTCTTGTGAGGAAGTCATGGAGGTCCTTAAATCTGCCATTTTTCTTTCTCTCCTCAACTATCCTGTCCACTACCGCAGCACCAACACTCTTTATTCCGGACAGACCATATCGTATCTTTCCATCGCTTATGGAGAATTTGGCAACTCCCTCATTTATGTCTGGCGGGAGTATCTCAACGTTCATCTGCTTACAGACATTTATATACTTTGCGACCTTGCCGTTGTTATCGAGAACTGACGATATAAGTGCAGCCATAAATTCCACTGGATAGTAATATTTCAGGTAAGCTGTCTGGGCTGCAAGTACCGCATATGCTACAGAATGGGACTTGTTGAACGCGTACTCTGCAAACTTCATCATCTCATCGAATATCTTGTTTGCAACATCCTCTGATATTCCATTTGCAACACAACCTGGCACATTCAGCTCCTTGTTGCCATAAACGAAGTTTTTACGCTCCTTCTCCATCTCCTCGGGCTTCTTCTTAGCCATAGCTCTTCTAACCAGATCACTTCTCCCCAGAGTGTAGCCTGCCAGTTTCATAACTATCTGCATTACCTGCTCCTGATAAATGATACAACCGTATGTCGGCTCCAGTATCTCCTCTAGCTCCGGCGTATCATATCTTACAAGCTCCCGGTTCTCCTTACCTCTGATATAGTCATCTATAAACTGCATCGGACCCGGTCTGAAAAGTGCCACTCCGGCGATTACATCATCCAGACTCTGTGGCTTCAGCTTCATCATAAAATTTTTCATTCCCGGGCTTTCAAGCTGGAACATTCCTTCTGTCTTACCCTGTCCCATAAGCCCCAGTATATTCGGATCATCATAGTCTATGTTGTCTATGTCAAGATCTCTTCCCGTGTTCTCCTTGATGAGCTTAACTGTATCTTGTATGACAGTGGCAGTACGAAGTCCCAAGAAGTCCATCTTGAGCATTCCAAGGTGTTCGACTGTGTTCTTCTCAAACTGTGTTACAACTGCACCCTCAGCACCAACTGAGAGCGGTGCATATTCTTCTATAGCCTCACGGCCGATAACGACCCCCGCTGCATGCATTCCCGCATTTCTCGGAAGTCCCTCAAGCTTCTTCGCGATATCCACTAGTTTCCTTATCTCATCCGAACCCCTGTACATATCCTGAAAATCCTTGCTTGTCTTCAGTGCTATATCTATCGTCATGTCCTTTTCTGCCGGGATCGCCTTCGCAAGGGCATCACACTGGGCATATGGAATATCCATAGCCCTGCCGACATCTCTTATGACATTTCGTGCACCCATGGTCTGGTATGCGATTATCTGCGTTACGCATTCTTCTCCGTACTTCTTAACACAGTAATCAATAACCTCCTGTCGCCTTATGTAGCAGAAGTCTATATCAATATCCGGCATGGATACACGCTCCGGATTCAGGAACCGCTCAAAAAGAAGATCGTACTGCATAGGCTCTATGGTTGTTATGTCCAGGCAGTATGCGACCACGCTTCCAACCGCTGAGCCTCGTCCCGGTCCCACTGCTATTCCATTTGTCTTTGCAAAATGAATAAAATCCCATACTATGAGAAAATAGTCAACAAATCCCATGCTCTTTATGACCGAGAGCTCATAGTCTATCCTCTGGCGCACATCATATCCTTTATCACCCTCACTGAGGTCTTCCGTGTCCGCATACTTTATACCGTATTTTCTCTCCATACCGTCATATACAAGCTTTTCAAGATACTCCTCCGCCGTATATCCGTCTGGCACGTCAAATCTCGGCACCTTCTGTTCACCGAATATGATCTTGACGTTGCACCTCTCCGCTATCTTATGGGTATTTTCAAGAGCTTCCAGTGCATATGGAAACAGTTCCGCCATCTCCTCTTTGGACTTGAGGTAATACTGTCCTCCATCATAACGCATCCTGTTCTCATCCTGGACCTTCCTGTTTGTCTGGATGCAGAGCAGCACGTCATGCGCCTCCCAGTCCTCGGCATAAATATAATGAGAATCGTTGGTAACTACCATTGGTATGCCAAGTTCCTTTGAAAGTCTCATGACACCTGCATTCACAGTAGCCTGATCAGGAATACCGTGATCCTGCATCTCAAGGAAATAGTTATTCTCACCAAATATATTCCTGTATTTCACTGCGGCTTTCCTGGCGCCTTCATAGTCGTTCTTCCTTAAATGGGTTGCAACCTCACCAGCAAGACACGCACTCAATGCTATTATGCCCTCGTGATACTTTTCCAACACCTCCATATCAACTCTCGGTTTGTAATAAAATCCCTCAGTAAATCCACGGGTAACTATCTTTGAGAGATTGTGGTATCCCTGATCTGTCTCAGCCAGAAGGACCAAATGATAGTATCTATCATCTCCTTTTCCCACCTCTCTGTCAAATCTTGATCCCGGACTTACATAGACCTCACAGCCAAGTATCGGCTTTATACCCTCAGCCATGCACGCCTCGTAGAATTCTATAACTCCATACATGACACCATGATCGGTTATCGCCAGCGAGTCATACCCAAGCTCCTTAGCCCGGTGTACAAGCTCCTTTATCTTGGCAGCTCCATCTAGCAGACTGTAACCTGTATGCACATGCAAATGTGTAAATTCCATACATTTTCCTCCCTGTCATCTGTCAACTCTGTACCCCGCATCACTTCCTGTTATGCAGGATCTCACGTCTTATATAATCGAAAGTAAAATCTTCACCCTTCTCTGCCAACATTGCCAGCATTGATTCCAGAAGCTTTGCAGACTCCGGATGCAACAGATCCCTCGATCTGCCCCTGAGATAATAATTCAGTGGATATGCATCCGTATATTCATCCCTGTTATAATTCTTACTTGCCGCAACCCTATCACAGAACATCTCCACAACATATTTGACTGGCATCTTCATTCCCATGAGCTGTCTGTTGCTCTTGTCGGCGCTGTAATCTATCCAATATTCCAGATGATGCTTATTCCTGCCTTTGTGATGCAGCCACGCGCCAGAATACCCCTTTTCTTCTCTCTCAGCGTCGTTAGGGCTCCTAGTCCCCTGGAAGTATCTTGCTCCCACAGAAAACTCCGTCCATGAATACTTGGACAGATCGTGAAGAAGTCCCTGCTTGTATAAGCCACATCTGAAACAGTTCTTCATCACCATCCATTTATGTCTGTTTATCGTCTTTAAATGTCTGTACCACTTAGGTGCCTCCATATCCACGCCTCCTTCGGGAAGTTCCACCAATATAGCAACGAAAGGCTGCCAGCAAATGCACCCCGATGGGGTTCATTGCAGGCAGCCTTCCCATATTATCAAGCCGAAAAAGGGACTCGAACCCTCGACCCACGCATTACGAATGCGTTGCTCTACCAACTGAGCTATTTCGGCATCTATAAAAATACTGCCAATGGCGGTGTCAGAAACACCATATGCCATACAGCGGTATATTTACCAATCCTTTATCAACGAACATGTCATCTGTAGATATTCTCACAGAAGTCTTATTGTTATATCTCTGTCGGAATACTCTGGAACTCTGAGCTTTCGTATGCGGACTTGTCTGTACGTCCACCGGAATGACCTCTCCATCACCTTCATATACAAAATCCACTTTTGCAGTAGCTGATGATATCCAGAAGTACAAATCTCCAACACTCTTGTTCATATAGAGTTCAGCCATCGCATACTGTTCTGCAATAACTCCATCCATCATATCCAGAACATTGTCAGTATCTATATCCTGAACCAAGATCCCCGCCATCATTCTGAGTAGTCCGTGATCCAAATGATACAGCTCAAATGACTTATCATCCCTCTGATCCGTCAGTGGAAGTACTCCATTTCTTACTCTGAACACCTGTCTCACAACTCCCATTCGAACTATCTGGTCAACAGATGCCTCGTACTCTCTAGCTCGTGCTTTCGGATCTACATATCCATACATGAACTTCTTGTTCTCTTTCGTGAGCTGCGTTGGAATACTCTTCCATATCGCCATAACCTTCGAAAGATACCTCTTCGGAGTGGAGTTTATCAGATAATCGGTCATCCTGTCAAGTATAGACTTCAATATTACGTCTACTCTTCTAAAATCGCCTGTCTTATAATACTCATCAACAGCCTCTGGCATACCTCCCGTGACGAAGAACGCCTCCAACATCGTCTGGACACTTTCCCTCACCTCATCCGGCATCGCTGTCAATTTCTGATTCTCTATAAATGCACAAAGCTTTCTGCCTTTTCCCGCCTTCAGAAACTCGTCAAAGCACATAGGCATCAGCTCATACACGCATATATCGTCTGCGCACTCTTCCTCACCAAGCATAGGTCCACACACTGTAGCCACAACACATATCTTACACTCCGTGTTATACTTTGCATATTGAACAAGATTCTGCAACAGACCACTGCAGTTTTCTGCATTGTCAAATATGAGCAGCTTGTCTTTAAAATCATACTTATCCAGAGAAGTGGTAAGCTTGGCATGAAGCTTTTCAGGTCTCCTCTCCTTACTTGCATATGCTGCAAAATCTGTCTGCTTATTCATGTCTACAATTATGTGATCCTCGAAAAAACCCATGGCAAAATCTGTGACAGCCCAAGTCTTTCCCACGAACTTGCCACCTCTCACGACAGCTATCTTATTATTTCCTGTCTCATACCATGTTGCAAGGTCGTTCATTATATTCCTAAACAAGCATCTCACCTCGATTCGGTCACTTTTTTCTAACCTTTTACAATTTATAGCATACCACTAATAATAACACATGTAAATAACCAGCTCATCCATATGTACTATTGCATTCTCACTATTACTTTTTTGTTACAAATTTCTATTTTCTATTCATACAAGAATTTTTCTCTGAAATATGTCTTGAGTGCCGGTTCATCTATATCTACGAACTTCATTACTACCTCATATAAAAATTCCTTGTATTCCTCCCAATCTTCTCCATTCATATCAACATTCTGCTGATCCTCATAGAAAATCTCTCCCAGATTATTTCTGAGTCTGATGGTGGAACTATATACATTCTGTCCAAACGCATCATCCATCTCCGGCTTCACAACATCCACGGTCATGCCTCCGTATTTTAGATGTGTCTCACTGTGCATTATGCACACTTCCCTCTCTATGCGGGATATGCACCAGTCCTCCACCATATCTCTCAGGAAATACTTTCGGTTCTCATACAGATATCTCTTGATAGCCATCAGTATTATCTCATTTTGGGAATACCCTGTCTGATCAGAAAGTCTCTCTATGTCGCGTGCCATTCTTGAATCCACTCTGAGCGGCTTGTTTGTCATCTCTTTCCTGTTAAGTCCTGGCATAATTATGCTTCCTTTCTCAAATACCGAGATAAAAACCCGGAGGAGATCTGATATATCCTCCGGGTAAATTGATCATTTATCCTCCGTCAGACCCGATACCCAGGTCAGACTGATTACTCGCCCTTGCCAATTGAAAGGAATCCACTTTCATTTGTCTTGAGCAGGAACGCAAGACCTATATTCTTCTTGCCCTCCTCTGTAGCCTTATAAATCTCGCCTGTCTCAACAAGTGATTTTGATATTGCTATAAGCACATCCTTAAACTGCATCATCTGTCTTCTATCCTTTGAACTCAGCTTGAATATATACTGGTTCTTTGAACTTATGAGCAGTATGCTGAATGTATGTACGTTATCTTTTGAAGTCCTGATCGCAGAACCTATCATTCTTGAGTTTGCAATTATTACCTCTGCATTCTCGTCAGGCAGATACTCAGACACGATAAGCTTATATATCTTGAGATAATCCTGCTCTGCACTTGCGTTGACAGGCATCTCTGCAACAGCAAACTCTACAACCGAATCAGCCATCTTAATAGTACCGCCTTCATCGTTGATAACAGCGTTACACTCCTTTGGAACGCACAATCTGAAGAACTTGTTCTCCACAACCTTCTGTCCCTTTGCAGGCTCTCTGAGGATGAGATCCACATAGTTCATCTCAAGCTTGTTCATAGCTACTATAGCTGACTCATCACCGGTCTCTGCTAGCTCTATGAGTGCATCATACAGACTCCATATCTGCTGTGTGGTAGTAGGCACAAGTGCGATAAGCTTTTCAATAGCTGGCACATATCCCATGCTGGCATTCTCAATATAAAGCTTGATAGCCTCATCATTTGAGAGTCCCTTCTCAACTTTATAATTGATAACCTTAAACAGGTTTTCCTTATCCCAGTCATCAAAGTTTGCATTGAATGCTTTCTCAAAATACTTAATACTCTTGATCTCGCCCTTATAGTTATCCTGCTTCTCCTGAACCTGATATATTCTTCCCAGTTCATATCCAGCCTGTGCACTTCCAAGTCCCAGCGCCTCGAGATAGGCCTTCTCAATCTCATAAGGTGTTGCAATATAGAATATCTGCCTCTGTTTCATCATGGCAATCTTGATCGCTGCGGACTCGCTTCCTGCCTGAACGGCGCGTTCCCACTTGTCTATAGCTGTCTGAAGATCCTCACCCTTAAGATCCTCGAGATCCTTTATGTATCCCTCTGCCTCCTGGATGCCGTTCTCTCTTGCCTTCTTGAAGTATGCCAGCGCCTTTCCGCCGTCACGCTTTGTTCTGAGCAGGCCATAATAATATATTCTTCCAAGATAGAATGCAACTCTCTTGTGCCCGAGTCTCTCTGCATTCTCATACCAATTGACCGCTTTCACATAATCCTTGAGCTGCTGGTCATACACTAATCCAAGAAGGAATGCCAACTCAGGATCCTTTGTAGCCTCAAACAACTGCTTTGCGTAGCTGATAGTCTTCTCCACATCGCGGTACGGACTGTCCTCATCATAGTAAAGCTCTATGAGCAGATAACTTGCCTTTATACTTCCCAGCTTAAGAGCCTGTTTTGCGGCTCTCATGGCTCCTTCATAATCCTCAAGGTAATAGCAGTAGATAGCCTCATTGTAATACTGCATATCCTTACGGTTTGCACTGTGCTCACTGGCAAGTGTAGGATCTACAAATGCAAATGAGTTAGCTGTCTCAAATATGATCTCCTCATACTGCTCTATGATCTCCATAGTTGCACATACAAATCTCATACATGCAAGTCGTCTTCCATGATAGAATGCGAAGGAAACGATTCCCTTCTCCATATCCTTGTGGTAGTACGTTGTACATATGCCATCAGCGTACTCTGTAACGTAGGCCTTCATCTGAAGATCCTCGTCAAACGCATCGTTGCAATACCTGAGATAATTCTCAAGGGTCATCTTAGTATCCTTTGGCACACTGTCATAATAAACATACATTGCAAAATCTTTGTATGTCAGACTAGGCGCATAATACTCTTCTCCGGTGGACTCATTGATCGTCTTGACCCAACCCTTAGGAAGTTTATGTATAAAGCCCTCAACCTGATCATGCACATATGTATACTGATACTGAAGTCGTGATGCCTCTATCACCTTGTAACGAGGCTCCTTACCCTTGGCTTTTCTCGCCTCTGCAATATCAGTGTATAGTTTATCCTTCGCCTCAAACTCCAGGCTGTCACCGTGGGTACTCATGTACTCAACCCTCTCGTATGACGCCTTAGCCTTGGCGTCACCTGTATCGGCAAGCTTCTTGTACCACATCATAGCCTTGTCCAAATCAATCGGCACAACATAATCGCTCTTGTTGCCATACTCATCAACCCTGTTCAGACCACTCTCATATATTGACCCAAGGCTCATATACGCTGCCTTGATTCCATAGTCATTCGCTGCCAGCTCATAATACTTTATGGCCTTTGAGAAGTTCTGAACTTCAAGAAGCATCTTGGCGAGCTTGAATATCGTATCGCCATCATGATTCTGATTGACATATTTCTCGTAGTACTTTGTGGCCTTGTTGAGATCCACATCTATCACAGCATTACGATATTTTCCTTTTTCAAAGAACTCCGCAAGTGCAAGCAGTGCGTCATCCCCATATGACTTATACTGTGCATCCATTATCCCTATGTCTGCAACCTGCTCCAATATAGACACTGACTCTTCCGCATCACCATTATCCATAAGGTTCATAGCCTTGTTAAACTGGAGTTCTACATTGTTAACCGGTTCCTTTTTTCTGGAAAACCTGGATACAAACGGTATCCTCTTTAATAACCCGTCAAAAAATCCCATATCCTGTTCCTCCGACAAATGTCCATTGATGAATTTATTTTACCACAACACTACCAGTGGTGCAATAAAACATGTCGTATGTTTTGGAACTTTATCGTTATACTCATCAATATTTTTTCAAATATTTTTTCAAAATTTTTATCGTATGTTGAATATGTCCAACTAACTCTCTGTATACTATATCAGTATTCTTGATCAGAGATTATTGATTGTCCTTGCCGAGATATGCTTCAATGGCATCCACTGCCTCTTTCTCATCAGAACCATCTGCAACGATTGTGATCTCACTGCCATTTGCAAAGTTCATGCTCATCATTCCCATAATACTCTTTGCATTTATCTTCTTGTCCCCTGTCACAAGATGGACTCTACTCTCATACTGACTTGCAACCTGAACAAGTACTGCAACTGGTCTTTCCTCTGCTTCTCCCATCATTGATACTACAACTGTCTTTTCGATCATTACATCCTCCTTGGGCATTAACAGCCCCGCAGCTCTTCTGCGATTTCACTTATTTTTCTTAATCTATGATTAACCCCCGATTTTCCTATCGGCGGAGTCATCATCTCTCCTAATTCTTTGAGTGTGGCATCGTCACTCTCAAGTCTGGCCAACGCCAGCTCCTGAAGATTTTCAGGAAGGAATTCGATTCCTTTTGTGGAAATTATATAATTGATATCATTCACCTGTTTTACCGCCGCACTCACGGTCTTATTGAGATTTGCAGCTTCACAGTTAACTCTGCGGTTTATCGTATTTCTGATATCCTTCTTTATACGGATATTCTCCATGTCCATTAGTGATATATGGGCGCCCATAAGTCCGAGCATCTCCACTATCATCTCTCCATCCTTCAGATAGACCACACTGTACTTTTTTCTCTGTATGATCCTGGATGATATTCCAAATCCATTTATGATGTCCTGGATAAACTCTGCTCTGCCTTTGTTATCACTGACTATCTCCATATGATACCCCTTATTAGGGTCGCTAATGGAGCCAGATGTCATAAACACACCTTTTATGTATGCTCTGCGGCAGCACTCCTGGCTGACCACAAGTCTGCTGACTTTCATCTTCTGGCAGTCATTTGATCCTGCGCAGATATGGTCATTATCTATCTTAAGCGTAGCCATGATATTCTGTACCATATCCGGTTCGGCTATCTCCATACTGTATATCCTGCTGTTCACTCCGGTTCTCTTCACGCTGGAAACCGGTATATATCTGAACAAACGCTTTATAAGCGATGCGATTTCTCTTGCAATTACACTTCTTTCAGTTACGATCACCAGCGCAACCGGCCGGTCTTTCCAGTATCTGACATGTGCCACCATGGATATCATGGCCGCAAGCTCCGCTATCTGACAATGTCTGGCATTCGAAACACTGCCTGAAATCTCAGCTTTTACATCAGAGGAAAATGACATACTTTCACCCGCAATCTCAATTCTAAAATTAGAGCGACCGGACCGGTCGTCACATTTTCTTGACTATCGAGTCCTTCGCTATGTCTCTGTGAACTATTCTGACTGTATATTTAGACTTCTGAAGTCTCTCATACACAGCGTTTGCAATCGTTACAGATCTGTGTTTGCCACCTGTACATCCAACGGATATGACAAGCTGGTTCTTACCTTCTTTTATATAGTTCGGGACAAGAAACCCCACAAGATCCATGAACTTATCCAGGAATTCCGGCCCTTCCTTGCAGTTCATGACGTAATCCTGTACCTCTTTGTCATTCCCCGTCTTGTCACGCAATTCAAGATCATAATACGGGTTTGGCAGGAACCGCACATCCTGAACCATATCTGAATCCCTCGGTATTCCATACTTAAATCCAAACGACATCACCGTGATGATAAAGTTTGAATACTCCTGATTCTGAACAAATATCTTATCTAGCTCTGCCTTGAACTCCCTGACAAGCAAATTGGTAGTATCTATGATGTAATCTGCCTCATCCTTCAGGAATCCTATAAGCTCTCTCTCTTTTTTTATTCCATCTATTATTCTGCCCCCCCTTACGGAGAGAGGGTGATTTCTTCTGGTCTCCTTGTATCTCTTCACGAGAGTTGCATCAGAACACTCTACAAACAATATCTGGTACTGCATCCCCTCATGTCTGATATCCGCCAGACATGAATTGAGCTGCGACAGAGCCCTGCCACTTCTTATATCAACGCTTATCGCCACATCATCGACCTGGATCTCAGCATCATATGCTATTTCGGCAAATCTTTTTATCAACTGAATCGGAAGGTTATCTACACAGAAAAAGCCTGCATCTTCAAGTGTTTTCAGAGCTGTTGCTTTTCCAGCCCCGCTCATTCCTGTAACAATTACAAATCTCACTTTCTGCCCCTCCTAATCATCATTTCTAAAACTCTCCCAGCATCTTCACCTCGGGTTCCAGTGTTACGCCAAACTTATCATCCACATCGTGCTGAACATCTCTTATAAGCTCCACAACGTCCGAAGCCGTAGCCCCGCCTTTATTTATGACAAATCCACAGTGTTTTTCCGCCACCTGCGCGCCCCCGACAGAATATCCACGAAGTCCGGCATCCATGATGAGCTTACCAGCGAAATATCCCTCAGGTCTCTTGAATGTTGATCCTGCTGATGGGTACTCCAGAGGCTGCTTGGAGCGTCTTGCCTCAGCTAACTCTTTCATCCTGTCATCGATTGCTTCTCTACTGCCATGTTCAAGTTCCAATGTGACCTCAAGCACTATGAGTTTTCTCTCCTCAACTATGCTATGTCTGTATGAAAAGTCCATCTTCTCAGAGTCTAACTCATATATTCGTCCATACTCATCAATAGCTCTGACTGTCTTCACAACGTTCTTCATCTCGCCGCCATACGCACCAGCATTCATATAAACAGCACCACCAATGGTTCCCGGTATACCCGATGCAAACTCAAGTCCGGTGAGGGCATTATCCCTTGCCATCACACTCACTCTGACGAGCATCGCTCCCGCCTGGGCTGTGATAATCCTACCGTCGACGGTCACTGAATCCATATTATCCATAATATTGATTATCATGCCCCTGTATCCATCGTCTGACACCAAAAGATTGCTTCCATTTCCAAGGATAAAATACGGAATATTGTACTCTCTGCAGACCGCTATCACCGCTGCAACCTCATCCGCGTTACCCGGTTTGACAAAATAATCGGCATTTCCACCAATTCTGAATGTCGTATGTCTGCTCATAGGTTCATCGGTGTGTACATTTTCTTCGCCTACGATATCCACTACTTTATCATATATGTTACATGTATTCTTTTCTGACATACATACCTCTTAATCATTTTACATGACTTTATAAATAAAACAAAAACCTACAAAACACGCTTATATCATGCTATGCAGGTAGCCCTGTCTAAAACAAAAGTCTCTAATGTACTATATTATTGGTATACTTATCCAACACCAATAAATTCATCATACATTAAAGACTTTTATAATTCAATATGAAAAATAAATAGAAATTTGCTATCTTTTGATTTTGCTTTGGATAATTTCACAAAAACAACTGTTAAAAATTACCTAAAATTATATTTTAGATGTTTATTTTAATATGCTTCGAGCTGCTCCGTAGATTCCAGCATCATTTCCAAGCTCAGCAAGGGCAAATTTTGTACCGCGGCATGCGTGGAATGCATATTTCACAAAATACTCCTTAACAGCATCAGTGAGGATAGAGCCAGCCTTTGAAACACCGCCACCAATTACGAATATCTCAGGATCAACGACACATGCTATCTGTGCAAGAGTTCTTCCAAGGATATGTGCCTGTTCATCAACAACTGTCTTTGCAAGCTCATCACCGATCTTTGCAAGATCGAATACATCCTTTGCTGTAACAGTCTCAAGATCTCTGAGCGCTGACTTCTTATCTGATGAAGCCATGGCTCTTGTTGCAAGTCGAACAACGCCAGTCGCTGATGTATACTGCTCAAGGCAGCCAGTATTACCGCATCCGCATATCTCTGTCTCATTCTCATCCACACAGATATGTCCTATCTCTCCACCTGCGCCATTTACACCGAAAAGCATCTTTCCATTGAGTATTATTCCTCCGCCAACTCCTGTGCCGAGTGTGACCATAACAACATTGCTGTAGCCTTTTCCGCCACCCTGCCACATCTCTCCAAGGGCCGCCACGTTGGCATCATTTCCTGCCTTTACCTCAAATCCTGTAAGCGCTCTGAGTTCATCCTGAACGTTCAGTATCCCCCATCCAAGGTTTACGCACTTAAGAACTGTACCATCCTCCTTCACAGGTCCAGGAACTCCAATTCCAACACCTTCTATATCTTCATCTGCAAGGTTCTTGTCAGCTAACTTGCTCTTTATGGAATCTGCGATATCAGGAAGGACATTCTTACCCCCATCCTCCGTGCGGGTTTTGATCTCCCATTTGTCGAGGACTTCTCCCTCAACTGTAAAAAGTCCCATCTTTACTGTGGTTCCTCCGACATCAACTCCAAATACATACTTTGACATTTCTTTTTCTCCTTCCACTTCTGTTTCTTATTATGTTAACCGGCGTCTACTTGTCTGAGCCACCGTTTCCCTTCATGATGTTCTGTGTAACTCTGTTGTAAAGTTCCTGGGCAGCATTGTAACCCATCTTCTTCTGTCTGTGATTGACCGCAGCGGACTCAACTATGATCGCTATATTACGTCCCGGTCTGATAGGTATGTTGTGTGACACGACCTTGTTACCAAGGAACTCCATATAATTGTCCTCTAGTCCCAGTCTGTCATATTCCGTATCCTTGCTCCACTCCTCAAGATTGATAACAAGGTCTATATTCTGATCTATCTTAACACATTCTACACCGAACAGTGACTTGACATCTATGATACCTATGCCTCGAAGCTCGATAAAATGTCTTGTTATATCAGGCGCACGTCCAACTAGAGTTGCATCACTTACCTTCTTGATCTCAACCACATCGTCTGCTACAAGTCGGTGACCTCTCTTCAAAAGCTCAAGCGCAGCCTCAGATTTTCCTATTCCACTCTCGCCCATGATCAGGACTCCCTCTCCGTATACATCGACAAGTACCGCATGCACTGAAATCCTAGGCGCAAGCTCAACATGGAGCCATCTGTCGACCTCATGGACAAATGCAGATGTGACCGCATCAGATGTGAGTACTGGTACCCCGTGCTTCTTTGCCATCTCTATTATAAATGGATACGGCTCAAGTCCACGACAGAATATGAGACAAGGCGGCTTATATGAGAAAAACTCATCCATGATCTTCTTGTTCTCCTCCTCCGTGTGCATAGCCGCAACATATGCATGCTCTACATTTCCACATATCTGTATTCTTCCAGCATCAAAATGCTCAAAGAACCCTCCAAACTGAACCGCTGGTCTATTCATACCTGGATCCTGGATAAGTATCTTGTCGGTGTCTATCTCCGGCGTATGATTCTTCAGATCCATCTTTTCTATCAGCTGCGTGACTGTAACACTGTATACCATATACACCTCAACCGATGTCCATATCTGACATCTTTTCCTTTCATTTTAATATCGTTAAAGATTTTGTTTTTTCATTTATTTTCTAGTCTTAACTTTATTAATTATACTTATCTACAAACACTATTGTCAAGAATTCAGGGCTATTTTGGCATGCATTTTACAGATGACATATGTGTGCTCACGGTGATATACTTATCTATATTTTTTGAGGTGAAAGCTATGTTTGATTTTGAAGAAGAATTGAAAAAACTTCCCCATGTACCTGGCGTCTATCTGATGCATGACTCAGGGGATCACATAATATATGTAGGCAAGGCCATCGATCTGTACAACAGAGTTCACCAATATTTTCAGGCAGGATACAAGAAATCCCCAAAGATCCAGAAAATGGTCTCTCATATTGCATGGTTTGAATATATCGTATGCGGCTCCGAGCTGGAGGCTCTGGTTCTGGAATGCAATCTCATCAAAGAGCACAGGCCGCACTACAACACCATGCTGACCGATGATAAGGGATATCCTTATATCAGGATTACCGTGGAGGAAGATTTCCCAAGGATCCTTTACAGCCATCAGATGAAGCGTGACCATTCCAAATACTTCGGTCCCTACACCAATTCCAGAGCGGTAAAGGATATCATTGAACTTTTGAAAAAGCTTTATCACATAAGAAGCTGCAGCAGAAACCTACCAAAGGATATAGGCCTTGAACGTCCATGTCTGTATCACCAGATAAAGCAGTGCGATGCTCCATGTCAGGGATATATCTCAAAAGAGGACTACAACAATAACATACAGCAGGCCATAAGTTTCCTGAATGGCAATCACGGTCATGTAGTTAAGGATCTTGAGAAAAGGATGAGAGAGCTTGCAGATGAGATGGAGTTTGAGCAGGCCAGTGAGATCCGTGATCTCATAAAGAGCATACAACATATCGAAACTACCCAGCGCGTCGGTGACACAAGCTCTGACGACAGGGACGTCATCGCCATGGCAACGGATCTTGGCAACGAGTGCGTCATATCCATATTCTTTGTGCGTTCAGGAAAGATGATAGGACGTGAGCACTACCATATGAGCGGTGTAAATGCTGAAAAATACAGCACGATCATGGAGTCTTTCCTGAAGCAGTACTACGCTTCAACGCCTTATCTGCCAAAGGAGATAATAATCGAGCAGCAAATAGATGACTACGCACTCATAGAGGAATATCTGAGCGCCCGTCGCGGCAGCCAGGTACACATTGTCATACCGCAAAAGGGCGATAAGCAGAAGCTTCTGAAGCTTGCAAAGGACAATGCCTTTCTGGTGATGAATCAGGATGCAGACAAGCTCAAGCGTGAGAAGGAACGGACTGAGGGAGCGGCAAAGGAACTCGCCCAGCTCATCGGGGTTCCATCCGCCAAGAGGCTTGAGGCATTTGATATCTCGCACATAAGCGGCTACCATTCAGTCGCTTCCATGGTAGTATTTGAAAATGGCCGTGCTAAGAAAAATGACTACAGAAAATTCAAGCTTCGCACCATAGATGGACCAGATGACTACGCCAGCATGCGGGAAGTTCTCACCAGAAGATTCACTGATGAAAAGTTCAACATCTACCCAGATATCCTCATGATGGACGGAGGCCGAGGACAGGTTAACATCGCTCTTGAGGTTCTCGGAGATCTCGGTCTGAACATTCCTGTGTGCGGCATGGTAAAGGATGACCACCACAGAACAAGGGGACTTTACTACAATAACAAGGAGATTGAATTTCCTGCCGGAACCCAGGCTTTCAATATGATCACCAGACTTCAGGACGAGGCTCACCGCTTTGCGATAGAGTACCACAGAAGTCTGAGGAGCAAAGCACAGATTCACTCTGTTCTGGACGATATCGATGGAATAGGTCCTGCAAGAAGGAAAGCACTTTTGGCATATTTCAAGGACATCGACAATATAAAAAAGGCTGCCATCGCAGACCTTGAGATTCCTGCAGGAATGACCAGAGCTTCCGCCGAAGCCGTCTACAATTTTTTCCATGCAGACAGCACTGCATTCAAAAAGAAGGACAACGGACAATAAAAACTGGCCTACAGTTTGTATATATTTATTCATATGTGAGGTATTTACTTTTATGGAATATAATTTTTTTGCACTTATATCAAGAATGAAATACATCGACAGATGGTCGCTGATGAGAAACAGCAGAGAGGAAAATCTGTGTGAGCACTGCCTTGAAGTCAGCATGATCGCACACGCACTTGCCACCATCGGCAATGTGCGCTACGGCAAGTCACTCAACGCCGAGAGAGCCTCCCTTATAGGCCTCTACCATGACGCCTCCGAGATAATCACAGGAGACATGCCAACGCCCGTAAAATACTACAATAACGACATCAAAACCGCTTTTAAGGACATTGAAGATATCGCCTGCCACACTCTTCTTGACAAACTTCCTGACGACCTGAAGAATGCATACACCCCTATCTTTTTCAAGGATGATCAGGACGAGAACGATGTATATATATGGAAGCTCGTTAAAGCTGCGGATAAACTCTCAGCCCTCATAAAATGTATGGAGGAGACCGGGTCTGGCAACACCGAATTCTCAAGTGCCATGAGCACCATACTTGCATCTGTATCATCGATGGCTGGGAAATACCCGGAGGTAAACGATTTTGTCTGTGAGTTTCTGCCAGCCTACGGCAAAACCCTTGACGAGCTGCAATCAGACAAGTGATCAGGCAAGGTCCTTAGCCCGCTGCCCTGAGAAAATCACGAGAAACGAGTCAAAGCATGTTCCCCATGCAAATTTAAAAGGCTCTTCGAGACAGAAACTCGGATTTTTATTTCCCATTTTCCACCTCAAAGAGCCTTTTGTAACAACTTGTTTTTCTATTTTCTTCAAAAATTGCCTCTGTTAGCTACGTTTTTTTTCTGATTATCACACGAAAAGAGAAAAATGTTTCCTTTTCTCCCCAAACTAGTCGATTAAGGATAAAATAATTTTTCACTCGCAAGCGTTCTCAACACGGTGAAATATATCCATAAATTCCTTTCCGGTTATCGACTCTTTCTCGATAAGGAATTTTGCGATCTCATCAAGTGTATCCATGTGATCTGCCAACAATTTCTTCGCCTTATCATATGAATCGCTGAGCACCTTTCTAATCTCCTCATCGACCTTGGCTGCCGTCTCATCGGAGCACTGGAGCACCGCATTTCTGTCGAGGTATTTTCCCTGTACCGACTCAAGCTGCATAAGTCCGAATGTATCCGACATACCGTACATCGTTATCATGGCCCTCACAGTCTTTGTCGCCTGCTCTATATCATTTGCAGCTCCCGTTGTAACAGACTCAAACTTCAGCTCCTCAGCAGCACGTCCGCCGAGTGTAGTGACGATATCCGCCTCAAGCTCAGCCTTCGTCTCCATATATTTTTCTTCCTCCGGCACCTGCCATACATAACCCAAAGATCCCATCGTTCTAGGAACTATGGTAATCCTCTGGACAGGCTCCGTATGCTTCTGGAGAGCAACGAGAAGTGCATGTCCCACCTCATGGTATGCCACCACCTTCTTCTCCTCCTCGCCTAGGAGCTTGCCCTTCTTCTCTTTTCCCGCAAATACCAATTCCACAGCGCCTATGAGGTCAGCCTGTGAAACCATAGTCCTTCCGGCACGCACCGCGGTGAGTGCCGCCTCATTTATTATATTCGCCAGATCTGCGCCAACAGCACCCGCAGTTGCAAGTGCCAGTTCTCTGAGGTCAACACTCTCATCCATCTTCACATTTCTCGAATGAACCTTGAGCGTATCTATCCTTCCCTGAAGATCCGGCTTTTCTACTATAACCCTTCTGTCAAATCTGCCCGGTCTGAGTAGAGCTTTGTCCAGCGTCTCAGGTCTGTTCGTCGCCGCAAGTATCACTATTCCCTTCGATGTGTCAAATCCATCCATCTCTGCAAGAAGCTGGTTGAGTGTCTGCTCCCTCTCGGAGTCTCCACCTCTCACACTGTCTCTGCTTTGTCCGATAGCATCTATCTCATCTATAAATATGATGCACGGTGCCATATCTGCTGCCTGTTTAAACAGGTCACGCACCCTCGACGCGCCCACGCCTACATACATTTCCACAAAGCTTGAGCCTGACATAGAGAAAAATGGCACATTTGCCTCCCCTGCAACAGCCTTTGCCAGAAGTGTCTTTCCTGTTCCCGGAGGTCCGACAAGCAGCGCCCCCTTGGGAAGCTTTGCTCCTATCTCCAAATACCGTTTAGGATTGTGCAGAAAATCCACCATCTCAGTCAGGGATTCCTTTGCCTCATCCTCACCTGCCACATCCGCAAATGTCACACCAGTCTTCTTCTCCATATACACCTTTGCATTTGATTTGCCAAATCCCCCCATCATACCACCACGCTTCGTTATGAGCGACAGGAACAGATAAAATGCTCCGATCATGACAACGTATGACAATATCGTACCTATCATCGCCGATCCGCTCTCATCCTTGCCATTGTATGTGGTGGCATATTTTTCATGGGCTCTGCTCAGCTTGTCAGCCAGGCTGTCATCGTTTATTCTGACAGTAATATATGTGTTCTTGTCAACTTTGCCATCATCATCTCTAGTGGTAAACTTGATCTTCTTTGAGTATATTTCGGCATTTTCGACCTGTCCACCATCCAGCATCTCTATAAAACCACTGTAAGGTATTTCCTTCTTAGTTCCGTTAGTTATCTTGTCATACGCACGCCAACACAGCAAAGTGAGTACGATAGACAGAGCAAGCAGAATTATGACATTTCTGTTTTTTCCCTTTCCTCCATCTCCATTGTCTTTATTCTTGTTATCGTTATCATTCTGCACGTTTCTATCCAAGTCATTTTCTCCTTTTATTTTCACTGTTTTAGATCTGAATATTTCGCATTCACATTTCGCATTTACATTCCAGCTTCTCTCTCGTTTTTTTGCTTCATCTACATTATTCCCCTCAAATATTTCCCTCCAATTATAATTTTTAATAAACATTATAATTATGACTTTAATTCTATTTTATTTATAAGTCAAGTTAACTGTAATTTATATTTTTCAGTAAGACACCTGACGCAGCCTTGACATCAACATTTTATCAGGAGTACACTCATTCTGTCACATACATATTTTTACGCATTGAATTTATATATTTCGGGAGGATGTACATATGCCTGGATACATGATGCACCTGTGTGAGGCTGCATATATAGAAAATATCATACTGAATTCTGACAAAGGCGATGTGGACACAGTGATTTCAAGGGCTCTGATATCAGTTTTCAATTCCCCTGATTCAACAAATGAATTTCTTCTCGGCACAGTCCTTCCCGATGCGGTGTCGGACAAATCCCTTACACACTTCCGTCCACCATGGCAGGACAATCTGATCACCAAATACCCCAACATGCACTACCTGACCGAGCGGCATAACCCGGATCATCTTACTGCAGCTGATCTTGGAATTCTTGCGCACCTATATATGGACAGTATCTATGTAGAAGAATTTTGGCCCAGGTATTTTCAATTTGAGGACTCCTCAGGCAAGCCTACGTGTGTATCAAATAATATAGACCATGTTAAAATGACAGCAATCAGCAGACAGAGCGACGGAACTATAATACCAATAAGAGACTTTTTTTCCGACCGGTATTTCTACGGTGACTACAACATCACAAATCCTTTATTCCAGATAGATTTTGCACCAGCCATCCCCAACATAGCTCCAGTCAGTCTGACCATATCAGAATGCAACGCTTTCTCTCCTGAGATGCTCCGCCGTGATCTGTCACTCTTTGTCAGTGCTGAGCCACCCGTACAGAAGGCGACTACAAACGTCTTCCCATATGATGATCTGAAAGAGTTCACTGTAAGCTGTGCCGATAGATTTCTTTACCTGTATTAAAAAGCTCAATACATACTGCATATAACACAAAAGCGCCCCGCCGGCTGTTTTCACAACCGGCTGGACGCCCTTTTTTGTATCTTGCTTTTATTTTAGTGTTATTTTGCTTTAACAGCCTTGACCGTTGAATATGAGCTGTAATACTTTCTGCCCTTTGCATCCTTCTTGAATGCTCTGACATTTACGTAATATGTCTTATTCTTTGCAAGTCCCTTCTTTGTATATTTTACCTTAGATGCTTTCTTTAATGTGGCTATCTTAGTTGACTTGCCTTTCTTTGTGGTTCTCATGTATACTTCATATCCATCGGCTCCAGTCACTCCATTCCAGCCCAAAGTCACACTGCCCTTACCTGCCCTGATTACAACCACTGGCGCTGTAGGAAGCGTTACCGAACTAATCTGGCTTCCGACATTTTTAACTACACTGTTGCCGTGCTTCTTATAAGCTACTACCTTGTACTTCCACTCTGTTCCGGCTCTGAGCTTAGAACTTATGAAACTGACAGTCGTATTCTTACTGATCTGCTTGATCTTGATCCAGTTCTTTCCGCTGAGCCTGTAAACTATGTATCCGTCCGCACTAGCTACCTTGTTCCAGCTAAGTGCTATGCTTGAAACCCAGTTTCTAGATGTCTTTAGTCCCTTGACTGCAGATGGTGTAGTCATGATCGCTGCTACATTTGCTGTACCGAGGAGAACCTTTCCGCCAACGCTCTTGTATGCAACTACCTTTATCTTGTATACAGTGCTCGCCTTAAGCTTCTTGATCGATACTGCATTCGTCTTTACAGTTCCAACAGCCATGACCTTCTTACCGCTGTCATCGGTCCTGTATACCTTGTAGCCCGTTGCACCTGAAACCTTGTTCCACTTTACACTAATAACAGTATCCGTTCTGCTCGAATATGTTATTCCTGTAACCTTGCCTGGTTTTGTTCCGGTTACTACCTCTGACTTGGTCGATATAAGATTCTTGCCGTTTGAAGTTACATATGCATACACAGCTACTTTATATGTCTGTCCACTTGCAAGCTTTGACAGAACCATTGTCGTATCCTTTGTAGTTCCAAACTTCTTATAACTCTTGCCATCTTTACTGTAATATACAACATAACCGGCCGCATATTTGACCTTATTCCACTTAACCCTTACTGCTGACGTTGTAGACGTTACAAACTGAAGTCCTGCAACCCTCTCCGGAAGAATGTTGAATGTAACCTTCTTTGTTCCATAGAAGTTGTTAAGCCCTGTTATTGTAACCGTTGCAACTCCAGGTTTTACATTGTTGCTGTACTTGACCTCGTACTCCGCAGGATCTATCGTGGTGCTTCCTATCTTGGCCACTACTGTCGGAGTCTTTGCCTTACCGTTGTATGTAACATCTTTTATCACAGATACCGTAGCCTTTGAAATATCAAATGCCTTGATCCTGAACTGCTTTGTGACCTTACCCTTGTAATCTCCATTAAATGTCACTGTACATGAAGCTTTGCTTGTACGTGTCATTGTTATTCCACTGTTGTTCTTGTAGGAGATAGTGTAATCTCTGCCCTCCCTGAGAACTATTCCGCTCCATGTGATCTTCACATTCTTAAACTTAAACGCCGTTCCTGTGTATGTAGCCTCAGGCTCGATTCCCGTTATGACTGCTGTGTTGCTTACATCCACTCTGTTGATAACAAAGTTCTTCTTTACTGACTCTGTATAGTTCCCTGTACCTGTGATCACCACAGTTGCAGTTCCAACATGAACATTGTTGATGTACTTCACTGTGTAGTCAGTTCCCTGGACAAGTGTCTCACCATCCAACTTGACCTCGATATTCTGAGTAATTGCATTTCCGGTGAATTCCTTATCGATAACTCCGCACACAACAGCCTTCGTAATACTTCTTCCTGTTATCGCGAAATATCTTGTAACTGAATCCTTGTAATTGCCCTTACCTGTTATAACGACCTTAGCCTTGCTTGTGACATCTGAATTCTGATCATAACTCAGTATGTAATCGACGCCATTCGCAAGAAGCTTCGTGCCATTCTTAACTGTTACAACTGGAACTATCTGTCCACCTGTGTACTCAGTCGATGCTGTCACTGTTATAGTGCAGTTCTTTATGCTTCCCGCCGTTATCTCAAAGCTTCCATGTACCGTTCCAGTGTAATTGCCCTTTCCTGTTACGATAATCTCTGCTGTTCCGACATCCGTATTGCTTCTGTACTCTACAGAATAATCATCAGCTGACAGAACAACTCCGTTCTTTGTGACAGCAACTGCCGGTGTGACGGCACTTCCTGTGTATTCCGTTGTCTCCGCTGTGGCAACTGCACCATTTAACTGAGCTGGAGCGATCTTGAACTGGGCAGTTACACTTCCCGTATAATTTGAATTGCTTCCAGCTGTTGCAGTTACCTTTGCAGTTCCTGCATTTACATTTCCGGCATATTTTACAACAAATGTATCAAGCTCCTCGTCGTTGATGATAAATGAACCATCCGCACTGCTGATCGATACAACATCCGGCGTTATTGTCTTGCCTGTGTATGTCATATCTGTCTGTGCCAGAACCGCTGTATAACCTGTAATGTCTCTCTTTGTAATGTTAAATGTTATCTTCTTTGAACCTACATAATTTCCATATCCTGTAATGTATACGGTTGCTGTTCCAACGTTGTAGTTATTTGAATACGATACCTTGTAGTCCGTTCCCTCGACAAGTGCCTTGCCGGCATATGTCACATCAACAGCCGGTGTGATAAATGTCTTTGCAAACTCCTGATCGTCTATCGCGCTGATCTTCGCACCGCTTATGTTTACAGGTTCCTTTGTTATTGTAAATTCTCTTAAAACAATTCCGGTATAGCTTCCCTTTCCTGTTATAACCGCCTTTGCAGGAGAATTCTTAGCAGACGCTTCTATATTGTTGCTGTATGTTATCTCATAGTCAACATCCTCAACAAGGGTGATATCTCCATATGTAACTACTACCGCAGGCTCTATCTCCTTGCCTGTATATATCTGTCCACCGATTTCACTTACATGGCAGTCATCATCTGCTATGTTCTTCTGTTTTATTGCAAATGTCTTTATCACGGTTCCGGTATAGTTGCCATTACCTGCGATTCTGACCTCCGCCTTATCCGTGACATTTCTGTTATTGCTGTATGTAACAGTATAATCCCTGCCTGCTACAAGCACTCCATCTCCGTATGTCACCTTAAGACCTGTAAATGTTATCTCACTTCCAGTATATGTCACACTGCTCTTGACTCCTGTGACCACTGCATCCTTTATGTCAGCTCCTGCAATAGCAAATATCTTTACAACAGATCCTGTGTAATTGCCCTTACCTGTAATGATCACCCCAGCCTCAGCTGTCACATTTGTATTGTTTCTGTAACTTACCACATAATCTCTGCCAGCTTTCAGAACTGTTGTACCGTCTGTTACAACTGGTTCCGGCATAACCGGATTGCCTGTATATGCCTGACTGTCTATATCCGCAACGCTTGCAAGAGAAATATCTCTAGGTGATATCTCAAATTCCTCACTTGCATTTCCTGTGTAGTTACCGATTCCTGTTACCTTTACAGATGCTTTTGTCTCATCATCTGTCACATTTACATTGTCAATATACTCTGCCGTGAAATCAACATCCTGAACAAGTGTCATTCCACCGATTGTAACTGTGAGAGCCGGTGTCAGACTCTGTCCTGTGTATCTTGCTGCAGCCACCGTTATGTCGGCATCTGTGATCCTTCTTGGACTGATCGTAAATCTGACTGACTTTGTTCCGCTATAGTTGTTGATTCCTGTTATAGTCAAGACCGCACTGTCAGTTGCATTTACATTGTTGCTGAAGTCTGCCCTGAAGTCCTTTCCACTTACGAGTGTTCTTCCACCAAGTGTGACAACATATGATGGCTCCACCTCTTCTCCAGTATAAACTCCATTTTCAACTCTGACCACTGCATTCTCCACTGAAGCTCCGACTATCGTAAATGTCTTGCTCACGCTTCCTGTGAAGCCCTCTCCTTCAAGTGCTGTGATAGTTATCTTTCCTGTTCCAACATCTGAGTTGGATGAATATGTTATATCCAGGTTATCGAAATCAGTAACCGTCACTGTCTTGCCAAGTCTCTTCACTGTAAATGAGATGATCTCCGGCTTGACTGCTGTACCTGTGTAGAGGTATGTAGCGGCATCGAGTGCTATGACTCCGTCGCTTATATCTATAGGTTTGATATTAAACTTAGCGGTCACAGAACCGGTATTTGAATTGATTCCCTTTGCCGTGACTGTCGCTGTACCCTCGTCCGTATTGTCCACATATACAAGGGCGTAATCTGTGCCATTTACAAGTTCTTTACCGTCCAGTGTTACTGTGGCATCCGGTGTGAGCGGCTGACCAAAGTTGTAATGCTGATCAGCTATCTTTGATATAACTGCCTTGGATATATCTGTAAGCTTCTTTGATATGGCAAATGTCACTGTTGTCTTTCCTGTGTAGTTGCCCTTTCCAGAGACTGTTATGACTGCCATACTGTCTGCTGTGGTAACCTCCACATTATTGCTGTAGGAGACTGTATAATCCTGGCTCAGCACAAGTACTGATGAACCATCTCTCACTGTCACCTCCGGCGTGATAGCCTTTGCTGTGTATATCTGACCACTGACTGCATCGACACTGCACTTAGCAATATTCTTAGGTGTGATAGCAAATGTCTTTGTTATTACGCCGCTGTAGTTTCCTGTACCGGTTATGACTACCTTAGCAGATGTTGTTACATTCTTGTTGTTCTCATAGCTTACTATGTAATCCTCGTCCTCCGAAAGTGTTCTTCCGGATACTGTAACCATGATATCGCCAAACGTTATCTCCTTTCCTGTGTAGACAACACTTTCCTCTATTCCAGTCACAGCTGCGTCTGTAATGTCCACATTCTGTATAGCAAACTTCTTTGAGATACTTCCTGTGTAGTTACCTCTTCCTGTTACGATAGCCACCGCATCATCAGAAGCGGCTATGTTGTTCTCGTATGAGACAGCGTAATCTGTTCCTGCTGCAAGCACCTTACCGTCAAGATTTACAGAAAACTCAGGTGTAACCTCTTTTCCTGTATAGTTCTGAGCCTCTATATCACTTATGACAGCACCTGATATATCCTTTGGAGCTATGTCAAATGTACATGTAACAGTTCCTGTATAATTACCTGTTCCCTTTATGACAACCGCAGCCTTTGTCTTGTCTGTGGTTGCGTTGATATTGTTGTTATAAGATATCGTGTAGTCGATATCCGCATTGAGCATCTCTCCGGCAACTGTAACTGTTATCGCTGGTGTTACCGGCATTCCGGTGAACTCAGCATCAGCCACTGCGACATCAGCTCCGCTTATATTCTTCGCTGTGATCTCAAAGTATCCGATAGTCGTTCCTGTATAGTTACCTGTGCCTGTCACTGTAACCATTGCACGTTTTCCAACATTTACATTGTTGCTGCATACCGCAGTGTAATCCGTTCCCTCTTTGAGTGTCTTTCCATCAAGAGTAACTGTGTACTTTGGCGCTATCGCACTGCCTGTATATTCGTAGCTGCCGTCTATCTCAACAACAGCGTCCGCCATATCCACCTTTGTTATCTCGAATGTTCTGACTGTTTTTCCCGTAAAACCACTGCCCTTTACTGCAGCCACTGTGACATTTGCAGTACCAACATTGATGTTGCTGTCATATGTCACTTCAAAGCCTTCGAGGGATGTGACCGCCTCGGACTTTCCTGATCTGTTTACCATGATCATTCTGACCTCAGGCTTTATCTCACTGCCAGTGTACTCATACTCCTCATTCTCAAGTGTCACAACTGCATCTGATATATCTATAGGAAGAATCTCAAATGTAGTGCTTACCGATCCTGTATTAGTATTGATTCCATTTGCCTGGATAGTTGCCGTACCCTCTTTTGTATTGCCTATGTACACAAGTTCATAATCTACATCCTTTGTAAGCTGCTTGCCCTTATATGTAAGTGTGACATCAGGCTTTATAGGATTTCCAAAATCATAGTAGTCGTCGTCCGGCTTGCTTATCTGAGCCTTTGAGATATCTATGATCTCCTTTGCGATCGTGAATACTGTGCTTATTGTTCCCTTATAATTGTCCTTACCTGTAACTGTTACGCTGGCATTTTCCGTAACATCCGTATTGTTGCTGTACTCTACCGTGTAATCCTTGTCTTTCTCAAGAACTATCGCACCATCTCTCACAACGATCTCAGGTGTAACAGGTGAGCCTGTGTATGTCTGACCTCCGATAGGATCAATGCTGCATCTCACAATGTTTTTAGCTGTGATTGTAAATGTTCTACTTACCTCACCGCCATAATTGCCCTTACCTGTGATGATAACACTCGCGAGCTCATCGGTGGTCACATCGTGATTGTTCTTGTATGCAACTGTGTAATCTGTGCCATTTGCAAGCTGTATTCCATTCACAGTTACCTTTATTCCTGAGAACTTTATGTCCTCTCCGCTGTATACAACAGTATCTGCGATTCCTGATATCTCTGCATCCTCAACGCTGAGCGCAGTGATGATAAATGTCTTTGTTACAGAACCATTGTAATTGCCTTTTCCTGTAATAACAGCCTTGGCTGTCTTTGTGACTGCCTCATTGTCCTGATACTCAACTGAGTAATCAGCTCCCGCCGTGAGTACCGCGTCTCCATTTCTGATCGTGACCTCAGGTCTTACCGCCCGTCCTGCATATACCTGAGCCGGTATGTCTTCGATACTCAGCTTCGATATATCCATAGGTGTTATGGCAAACTCGGCATCCACAGTTCCTGTATAGTTGCCATTACCTGTAACTGTCACTAAAGCCTTAGCGCTTCCGGTCGTGACATTTACATTGTCACTGTAATCAGCAGTGTAATCTGTTCCGGCCTTGAGCGTCTTTCCATCGAGGATCACTGTAACTGCCGGCTCAAGTGGAGCTCCTGTATACTCCGCATCTGCCACTGTGAGTTCTGCACTCGATATTCTCTTTGGTGTTATGCTGAAATATGTATCAGCCTTTCCTGAATAATTGCCCTTTCCTGTTATTGTTACTACCGCCTCATCTGTCACATTTATATTGTTTGATGCTGCAATTGTGTAATCTGTTCCAGGAATAAGAGTCTTGCCTGCCAGTGTGACTCTGCATACTGGGATGATCGCCTCACCTGTGTATACTGCACTGTCAATGCTTATCACTGTCTGCTCTATTGATGCGGCTGTGATCGTATAATTAACTGTCGCACTACCTGCAAATCCCATACCGTCCTCAGCCGTGAGTGTAAGGACTGCCTTGCCCACATTCACGTTATCACTGCATGAATATGTGAATCCTGTGAGATTCGTCAGAGTCTTTGCAACTCCATTTCTCTTAACTGTGACCTTGCTTATCTCTGCATTTACTGCATTTCCAGTGTATGCGTATGAGTTCTTAACAAGTGTTATATCAGCAGTGGTGATATCTATCGGAAGTATGTTGAACGTACCGCTTACCTCGCCCTTGTTCTGATCTATACCCTTCACTGTCACAGCTGCCTTTCCAGGCTTTACATTGTTTGCATATGTCAGGTCGTAATCAACGCCCTTAACGAGTGTCTTTCCGTTCAGAGTTACCTTCACATCCGGTGTAAGTTCTGCGCCAAAGTTGTAATACTGGTCAGCTATACCTGCTATCTTGGCCGCTGAGATGTCAAGTACCTCCTTTGATATGGAGAACTCCGTCCTGATTACACCTTCATAGTTGCCTTTACCTGTGATGACCGCCTTAGCTGACTTCGTTATCTCGATATTGTCATCATATGTAACTGTATAATCCACATCCTTTTCAAGGACAACTGAGCCATCCCTGACTGTTACCTCAGGAGTCACCTCACTGCCTGTATATATCTGTCCATTTATGGCATCGACTTTACAACTGCTGATACTCTTAGGAGTTATGTCAAATGCAACTCTTATCTGTCCTCCATAATTGTCCATACCCTTGATGATCACATATGCCTTTGACTCATCTGTTGTTGCATTCACATTTCGCTCATAGCTTATGCTGTAGTCAGAACCATACACCATGGTCTTTCCGCCGAGCTGAACCTTTATGTCGTCAAATGTAATGCTCTCACCTGTGTAAACTGCGTTCTCAGGTATTCCTGTAACTACAGCTGAAGCTATACTTGTTGCGCATATCTCGAATGTCTTTGCTACAACGCCTCTGTAGTTGCCCTTACCTGTGATGACTGCCTTTGCTGACTTTGTCTTGTCCACATTGTCACTGTATGCCACATCATAATCGCGGCCAGCGACAAGGAGCGTTGTTCCGTTCTTTACTGTAACTTTTGGCTCTATGGCACTTCCTGTGTACTCCTGTGCCTCAATATCAGACACATCCGCAGGAAGTATGGTCTTTGCCGTGATCTCGAACTGAACTATAAGCTTTCCTGTGTAATTGCCCATAGCTGTTATGACAGCACTGGCCTTGTGGTCTGCCGTCGTCACGTCTCTGTTATCTGAATAAACCACCGTATAATCCCTATCTGCGACAAGGACTTTTCCATCTACGCTGACTGTTACTTCCGGAGTGACGTCTGATCCTGTATATACCTGCGAAGGTATCTCACATTCGCCATTTGCAACGCTCTTTGGCTGGATCTCAAATGTTCTGTTTATGACGCCTTCGTAGTTGCCCTTACCTGTAATGGTAAATCCGGCCTTATCTCCCGCATTCACGTTATCTGTATATGTGATTTCATAGTCAGTTCCGTTCTCAAGAACCTTCTCGCCGATTCTTACTGTGATGTCCGGTGTGACGGCATCTCCGGTGTACTCTGGTGATGAAGCCTCAACAACCGCATCGGCAAGTGATGTTCTCTCTATCTGGAACGTCGCTGTCGCTGTTCCGGTGAAGTTCGTTCCGCTCTTTGCGATGAGTGAAACTGTTGCCTTTCCAGCATTTACATTGTCTGTATACTTCACATCAAATGAAGCCAGATCTGTTATGATCTCTGCACCCTCTGCCACTGTAAGCATGAGTCTTGTAACTGATGGATTGATCGCTTCGCCTGTATATACAAACGATGTACCCTTTAATATAAGCTCACCCTTTGATATATCTGCAGCTTTTATAGCAAATGTCTTTGAAACTGACTTATTATATCCACCAATTCCAACGATGCTGACCGTTGCTGTTCCTACATTTATGTTGTCTGTGTAATCAAGCTTATAGTCAACATTTTTCGTGAGCACCTTGCCATCATACTTAACTGTGACATCTGGTGTTATCTCTCTTCCAAAGTCATATATCTGTGCCGGAATAGCTGATACCTCTGCTTTCGATATATCTGAGAGTATTCTTGATATCGTGAATTCTCTTGTTATCGATCCTGTGTAATTGCCATTACCTGTTATCACTGCCAATGCCTTGGACGTATCCGTTGTTTCATTAATATTGTTGCTGTACTCTACATCGTAATCTGTTCCGCTTACAAGGAGCGTCGAACCATTTCTTATGGTCACTTCCGGCTTGATCTCCCTGCCTGTCCATATCTGGCTCTCTATCGCCTGTACATCACAATCCTTGATATTCTTTTTTGTGATGGTGAAATGTACATCCTTAGTGCCGGTATAATTTCCCTTACCCGTCACCGTGAAATATGTTCCATCATCGGTTGTAACTGACTTGTTTCCAATGTAGCTTATGGTGTAGTCCACACCAGCTGTAAGTACATCATTATCATCAGTCACTATGATATTGCCAAATTCCACATCCGAACCTGTGTATGTCACCGACTCGCTGTATCCGCTCACCGATACACCCGCGATATTCTTTGGAATGATCGCAAATGCAGCCTTGAGTGTTCCCGTATAATTACCCTTACCTGCGATAACCGCCTGGGCCAGAGCGGCCTCAGTAGTCACGTTCACATTACCTGTATAAGTAATCTCGTAATCTACTCCGGCTGCGAGCACCCTCCCTGATGTTGTAGTTACCTGAACATCCGGTGTGATCTCGCTTCCTGTATACACCTGATCAGCGATAGCTGATGCCTCAGCTTTTCCTATATCGGCCGCTGCTATCTTGAATGATTCTTTAACACTGTCCTTGTAATTGCCTGCACCTGCGATTATCACATTTGCTGTTCCGGCATTTACATTCTTCTCATATGTGACTGTATAGTCAACATCCTGAACCAGTGTCTTATCTGCCAGTGTAACAACCGGCTTTGGCGTGAGTGCCTTTCCTGTGTAGACCTGATCAGCTATCTGCACATCTGCACCTTTCAGTGATCTCGCTGTAATGTCGAATGAAACTGTGAGCTGGCCCTTGTAATTGCCGGCACCAGTTATAACCGCCTTGCCCTTTCCGACACTTACATTGCTGCTGTATGCCACCTCGTAGTCTTTTCCATCCACCAGATTAACACCGCCAAGTGTAACCTTAACTGCAGGTTTCAGTGCTGTTCCCTGATATACCGCAGTCTCTGCCACTGCAATAGCCGTAGAAATGTCAGCCTCTGTTATTCTGTAGTTTGCTGTCACACTACCCTTAAAGTTTGTATTGTCCTTCGCTGTGAGTGTAATCTTTGCTGTTCCAACATTGATATTGTCCGCATATGTCACATCAAATGAACTCATGTCTGTTATCTGCACATCTGAACCAATCTCTATACCGGTCACCACCGGTATCTGAGCCTTTCCATTGTATACAAATGAATCAGACTCAAGTTTTACACTTCCTTTGCTCACATCGAGAGGCTCTATCACAAAGCTTACGGTCTTTGATCCTGAATAATATCCAATTCCGGTTACTGTAACCTCAGCGGTTCCGGCATCTATGTTATTCGCATATGAAACCGTGTAATCCTTGTCCTCAGTAAGCTCCATTCCGTCATATACAACGTTCACTGTCGGCTTTATCTCAGCACCCATCGCATATGTCTGTGCCGGGATCGCTGATATTGTCGCAGTGCCTATGCTCACTATACTTCTTGAGATTGAGAAGTACACTGTGATACTACCTGTGTAGTTGCCCTGTCCTGTGATGATTGCCTCAGCCTTGTCTGTCACATCTGTGTTGTTCACATACTCAACCGTATAATCCGTACCGTTTACCAGTGATACACTGCCATTTTTGACTGTTACCGCTGGGGCAACCGGCTTGCCTGTCCACTTCTGTCCAGGTATTGCCGAAATCTGACAATCTGCAACATTTCTCTGTACGATATCAAATGTCATCTCTCTGCTGCCTTCATAATTGCCTGCACCGGTAAATATGACTGTAGCAGTTCCAACTTCCTTATTGTTCTTGTATGAAACCGTATAATCCTTGCCCTCTGTGAGCTTAACATCTGATACGGCGACCTCATATCCTGTCAGGATTATGCTGTCCCCTGTATACGCCTCGCTCTCAGGTATTCCTGTTATGACCGCATCGGCAAATGCCGCCTTGGTTATATTAAAGCTAACTATCTTCTGTCCTGTGTAATTGCCATGACCCGTGATAGTTATCTCAGCCTTTTTGGCTGTTGTTGATACGTCTGTATTGTTGCTGTATACAGCCTCATAATCAACTCCGCTCTTTAACTCCACATCCCCGTTCTTTACTGTTATCTCAGGGGTCTGTGCCTTACCGTTATAAACAACATCCGCAACATCTGAAACATCACACTCTTCGATATCCTTTGCAAGTATCTTAAATGTTCCGGACTTGCTGCCTGTATAGTTGTTCTTTCCTGTGACTGTGACTGTAGCGGTACCCTTGTTTACGTTTGATGAGTATGCCACGTCATACTCTGTGTCTGCAATAGTCTTGCCGTCAAGTGTCACTGTAACTGCAGGCTCAAGGTCCTTTCCTGTATATGTCTGATCCTTGGCTGTCACCACTGCAAGGCTGAGTGACTTTGCTGTGATCTTGAACTGTGCCTTGACTGTTCCCGCATAATTTCCGGTACCCTCGACTGCAACTGTCGCAGTTCCGACTCCCGTATTGTCTGCAAACTCAACCGTGTAATCAGTACCTTCTGTAAGCTTCTTTGTTCCAAGTACCACAGTTACATCCGGCCTCACTGGAAGTCCTGTGTACTCTGCATCCGGAACCATAACGCGGGCTGATGTTATATCTGCAGCGCCAATTGTAAATTTCGCACTTGCGGTTCCTTTGTAGTTTGTATTTGCTCTGGCTGTAAGGGATACAGTTCCCGTTCCCCTCTTTATGTTGTTGCTGTATGTTACATCAAAGTCTGAACCAGGAGTGATCTTCCTATTACCTGCTGTTATGCTCTTAACCTCCGGCTTTATCTCACTTCCGCTGTACGTATAACTGTCACTTTCAAGTACAAGGCCTGCTGATGTTATGTCGTACTGCTCAATAACAAACGTTGTTCCTGTCTGTCCCTTGTAATCGCCGGTTCCTGTGACTGTTATTGTTGCCTTTCCAGCATTTACATTATCTGTGTATCTGACTGTATAAGCACTGGCATCAAGTACCTTGTCACCAAGCTTCACAGTCACCTTTGGCTCTATCTCATCTCCAAAGTTATAGATAAATGATCCACCGTCAGCGATCGTCACAACTGCTGAGCTTATATCGATTATCTCTTTTGCGATTGAGAATGTCTTCTTTACTTCTCCTGTATAGTTGCCCTTACCTATGATCTTTGCAACAGCAAGACCGCCAGCCTCTGTCGTCACCTCAGTATTGTTTGAATACTCTATATCATAATCTGTACCCTTTACAAGAGTCTTTGCTCCATCACGAACTTCCACATCCGGTTTAACCTGTTTTCCTGTGTATATCTGTCCCTCGATGTCACTTATATTGCAATTCTCCAGGTTTCTTGCAGTTATAGCAAATTGAACAACTATTGAATCTGTGTAATTTCCCGCAGCTGTTATTGTAATCTTTGCCGGGGTCTTCTCTGTCGTCACATCAGTATTGTTGCTGTATGTCACCTTGTAATCAGAACTTGTGAGCACCTTTTCTCCAACCTTAACTGTCAGAGATGTAAATGTTATTGCAGAACCGGTGTATTCCACATTCTTTGAATATCCGGATACCACTGCATTTTCTATTGATGCAGGCACAATGCTGAACTTGGCACTGCATGTTCCCACATAAATCCCCTTACCTTTTATAGTGACGCAGGCTTTCTTTGAAACTGTTGACACATTCTCATTGTCGGTATAAGAATCCACAACATAGTCCTCACCCTCAGCAAGGATCTTGTCTCCATACTTAACCTCAATGTCAGGACATATTGCAGAACCTGTGTAGGTCTGATCTTCTATAGCCGTTATGACTGCATCAGCAATATCTATTGCCTGAATCTTGAACGATCCCTCGACTGAGCCTGTATAATTTCCACCTTCAACAGCGGTGACAATTACTGTTGCTGTTCCTACATCCCTGTTATTCTTATACTTGACTGTATAATCATCTGCCGAAAGAACTCTTCCATCTGCCAGCGTAACCGTGACATCAGGTGTCTGTGCCTCGCCTGTGTATGTCACATCCTCCACAGTTATTTTGGCTGAATTTATTGATTGCTGCTCTATAGTAAATTGCTGGGTAAGACTGCCTATAAAGTTTCCGGTTTTTCCTGCTGTAACTGTAACGCTTCCAGTACCTGCCTCTGTGTTATCACTATATGACACAGTGAAGCCCGTAAAATCTTTTACCAGCACATTATTTCCAGACTTTATGGACACTGGTCGAGGCTCTACAGGAGTGCCTGCGTACTCAAACACATTCTGATCAATAACAAGTGTATCCCCTGATATATCGTATGGAAGTATATTGAACGTATATGTAAGCGTTCCTTTGAATCTTCCAACACCTGTTACTGTAAGTGTCGCTGTACCCACATTCTTATTATTTGTAAAATTATATGTATAGTCCTCTTTATCAGTCAGTTTTTCTCCGTCATAAGTTACTGTGAAATTCGGAGTTATCGCAGCTCCGAACCTATATGTCTGATTTTCAATCTTTGATACGGCTATCTTGTCATTGTCTTCTATATTGATAAATTCCTTTGTTATCCGGAAATACTTTGTAACACTTCCAGTGTAATGATCGCCCTTACCGATAACTGTATATGAAGCTTCACCTTCATCTATATTATCACTGTAAATTACATCATAATCTCCGCCATTTTCCAACTTTATTATGCCATTATAGACTGCGACATCCGGCTCTATCTCAGAGCCTGTCCACTGCTGATCCGGAACCGACTCCACTGCACATGAACTTATGCTTCTCTTTGAAATTTCAAATCTAATAACTGTCTGTCCGCTGAAGTTGCCTGTACCGGTTACTGTGATTGAGGCTCTTTCTCCAGATCCTGTAACCTCTCTGTTATTTTCATAAACTACAGTATAATCCTTGCCCTGCTCCAGAGTGTAAATCTTCCTATTATAATATCTTGTTATCTTGATCTCTGGTTCAATGTCAGTTCCTGTATACTCCTGTGTAGCATCTGCATTTGTTATGCTGACACCATTTCCGGCTGCTGTAATTGACACTGGTGTAATCTTGAAAATCTTAGTCGCATCGCCTGTGTAGTTTGAACTCTTTGCTGTGATTACCACCTCAGCGCTATCTGAGACATCTATATTATTGTTAAATGCTAACGTATAATCTCGTCCCTGAACAAGCTCTACCGTTCCATTCTTCACTGTGACCGCAGGTTCTATCGCTGCCCCCATCTCATACTGTGTATCCTCTATTCCTGTTATCGTACAGTCCTCAATAGGTTTTGGAACAATGTTAAACTCGAGACTCTTTGTGCCGCTGTAAGATCCTGTTCCTTCTATCTCAACAGTTGCAACACCTACTTCTGTATTTCCTGTTATTGATTTTATAACATAATCCTTATCAAGCTGAAGAGTGTAATCCCCTTTCTTGATTGTAAGTGTTGGAGTTATCTCCTTACCGGCATAGTACTGATCAGGAATTGGGGCGTACTCCAGATCAGCCATCTCTCCCGCTGGTGCGGTGATGGTTATCTGGAAAATTCTCATACCCGTAAAATACGGAGTTGATCCTGCCGCTCCGCTGATGACCATATTGTATGTTCCTGGTTCAGTGTACAGATTCATCACCTTGTAATCTACACCCTTTTCCAGAACGATTCCGTTATATGTAACCGTTATATCAGGATCAATCGGTGAACCTGTATATTCATAATTGACTTTATTTCTAGTTAATATGACATCATTCGCACTTATATCCTTTGCAACGATCTTGAAAGTCTTGGTCACAGTTCCCGCATAGTCGCCTTTTCCGACAACTGTTACGGAACCAGTATCCCCTGGTGAGAGGTTGTCACCATATGTGACCGTGTAATCGGTTCCCTCAACCAAATTCCTGCCATCATATGTAGGCGTTATATCCGGTTTTATCTGAGAACCAGTATATGCCTTATTTCCTATATCCGGAATTGTAACGTCTGTCATTCCGATCTTGCTTGTCTTAATTGTAAATGTACCTGTAGCCGTGCCCTTGAAATTGCCTTTACCTGTTATGGTGATTATGGCTGAACTGCCCAGCTCAACATTATTCTTATAACCCGTGATCTCGTAATCGACACCATTCTCAAGTGCTGTATTGCTGAACGTTACCTTAGATGGCACAGGCTTAACCTCTGCCCCAGTATACTCCACCGGCTCCACTGTGATCACTGCAGGAGCAATGCTTGTTGCCACCGTATTGAATGTGCATGTCTTTGAACCTGTGTAGTTGTTATACACAGTCAATTTAAAGCTGTGTTCACCGACATTGTAATTCTTCTCTGTTCTATATTCGGAAAAATCCAAGAAGTAATCTCCATCACCAGTTGACAGAGTTGTCCCAAGAACAGGATCCGTGATCTTTACTGTTGGCACAACCGCCATAGCTATATTATTTGCAGTATTGTATACAGCATCAGATATACTTATGTTAAGAGTGTCTATCGACTTCGGTGCAATATCAAACTGGATCGTCTTTGAACCTGTAAATGAATTCAAACCTGAAATAGTAACGCTTGCCTTCTTCTTAGCTGTAGTTGCATTTATATTATCTGTATAATATGCAATCTTGTAATCTCTGTCTTTTACGAGCGTAGTTCCCTTGTATGTAACCACCGGCTCCGGCGTCTTGCCCTTGCCATCATATGTAAATTCATCCGTTACAACAGCGTCTGCATCTGCAATATTTTTAACATTACTTCCAGAGCTGAGGATCGTGAATGTCTTAGTCACTGATCCCTGAAATCTTTTTGGATGACCCGTTATTGTAACAGTTGCTGTACCTGGATTTGTATTGTTTGAATATTCAACTTTATATTCATAATCATCTTTGTTGGTCTCTTCTAAGCTATAGAGTTTCTTGTTATTGGTATTATCTATAACCTCAACTTTAGGTGTTATCGGCTTGCCAGTATACACAAAGCTCTCGCCTTCAAGACTTATAGTAGTCTGTGTTTCAAGATCTGCAGCATTTATTCCATAAAAGATATCAAAATATCCATTGCTGCCACCTATAGCATAATTGCTGTTCTTTGTTGATGTGACAACCGCACATGGACCATTACCCATGTGTTCCTTCTCTATATCTGCTGCCTGATCCACATTCCAATATTCAACTTCATAATCCACGCCTTCGGTGAGGAAGGGACCGTTCGCAGATGATCTTACATATATCTTTGGGTCCACACCCTGTGCCCGATATGTGTAATACTTTGATTTGCTGGTACTATATTTATTTGCCGTATTAGTTCCACCGACATAGAACCAGCCCGCAGTCGATATTGTCTTAGGCCTGATCGTAAACGTAACTGTAAGAGTACCTGTACAGTTCATATCCGGCTTACCCGTTATGATCGCTGTCGCGGTGCCCGCATTGACATTGTTCTCATAACTTATCGTATAAAGTGTCGATGACAATGTGGTTGTTCCCGATGTATCTCCCACTTTCTTTACACCGATATTACTGTCTATCTTAATCGCATTTCCCGTATATATCTTACCATTAGGCAAATTCTTAAGATATGCGTAATATCCATCCGCATTGAGGTCTATCGCCCCCGTATCTGCAAGCTGTGCTTCGCTGTCCGCATCCGTTGGAGTGGCTATACCTCCCGTGTCTGCAGCAAGCACCTTTGCAAATCCTCCAATCGCCATATCACTTTGGAATATTACGGACAATGCCATAATAAACGCCATGAAGAATGCGATCACTCGTTTACCAGTTCCTTTTCTCATAATTCACTCCCGCCTTTCTTGGTCGTATAACAGCCCTACTTATAGAAAATTCTACCAAAAATCAATATCATATTCAATTGTTTTTATGAATTTTTGACTTAACTATTTGACTTAACACCAAACAAACAAAAGGCTTTCAGTCATAATCTACAAAATGCATCTTGATGATGTCTATTGCAGACCATAACTGAAAGCCCTATGTAATACATTGTTCTATTTTCTTATCTTCTTAAATGAAACAACAGCTGAGATAATGGCCATCACTCCAATGACTATATAAAACGGAAGTCTGTCACCTGTCTGTGGGGCCTTTCCCGGATCAACATTACCATCCGTACCAGATTCTGTTGTCGGCTTCGTCGTCGAATTGCCATCCCCATCGTCGTCTTTGATATCTACTTCGTCTTTGACAAATATTGCAAGCTGCCCCTCTGATGGCAGTTTCACATTGACCGCACCGTCAACGACCTCAAAACTAAGTTTCTCCCACGCTCCATCTGTTGGAAGAAATCTCACCTGAACTGTCATATCCGAGGTTATGACTGCACCTCTTATCTTTGTTATCTCCAAATTCGAAAAATCATAATCATCAACGGCCGTTACAGAGAATACCGCAAGGGTTGAGAAACCCTTAAGGGTACTATCTCCGAGAACACCTGCAGGATCATATCCCATCACCAGATCATCTATATCCTCTATGGATGTGTCTGGCTCCGAAAGCAGTATATGCGACGAATCTGTTCCAAAATCACGATCCGGACTCTCATTAGCCATAGCCGTAATTCCAAATCCTAACAGCATAACCATGGTCATTGCATATACAGCAAGTCTTTTTCTTGAAAATATCCTTCTAATCATATGTGTCATAACCTTTTTCATAACCTTTTCACTCCTTCTCCTCCTAAGGCAGCTCCCTGATGCCTTAATCTTCTCACATAATACCATCTAAAAAAAATACCGTCAATTGTGCAAATTAACATTTTAATGGTTATTCATCGATTTTCAACCGGTATTTCATCAATCTTGACAGCTTGAACCAGCCATCTTTTTCCATCCATTCCACAACATGTTGAAAGTGTCAAAAGTCTGCTGTCTATATCTATATTTTGGTCATTTTTGACAATACCCTCATCAAACCTTTCAGATTTTATATTTAGAAGATATTCTTTTCTGACCTCTTTGTCCGAGAAATCATTATACGTGAGTATATGCCTGTCATTTGTTCTATAGGCGGCAAAAACTTCGTATCTCATAACCCGGTCTGGAAGATATATATATACATTCCTGTTGCTTTCCCAGAAAGAGTCATCCTCATAATTATGAAGAGTCTTAAACATTGTACCGGTAGACATATTGTGACCATATATTATTGTATCAAAATCTTCAAAATCCAAATTGTTCCCTGCATCAACAAATATAGAACCGTCAGGACTGTATTCACCATATGCATCATGGTTGAGATAATACGCATTATCGCTTCCCTGCAAAACAGGATAGTCAACGTCTGTCCCCGGTATATATATCCATGCACATATATCACCATTCTGAGTTTTCAGGCCAGCAAAATTAACATCCAACTCCGGATAGTTCCCATTTGTTGTCTGCCCTGATCCGGCATTTCCTTCTGCACTTTCCGGGCCGTCTGATGTATCTGTACCTCTATCCACGTATGTCCTAAGTCTGTTCTCTGCTCTGAGACTTCTATTGTGTCCTCTCACATACCGCACAGCAAGACATACACAGACTAGTACTGCAAATACCGAGATTGCAAACACGATCTTCCATACTAGTTTACATGACGTTTTATTTACTCTGCGATGTGGACCAGGCTCACGTTTGCTGTCCACTGTATCATCATCCGCTGGAGCAGCACTGCTTTCATTATTGCTATTTGTGCTGCTATTTTCTCTGCTATTTTCCTCAACTATTGACTGAGCAAGAGCAATAGCCTCCGAAAGGCGTCTTTCCAACTCTCTTTGTTCTTGTAGATCTGACATATCATCTACTCCGTTTTTCTGTAAAAAGTTTCAATCATCATCTCTGTAAGTTTATCTTCATCTATAAGATATTTATCATAATAATTTTCTCTCTCGTAATCGCCTGACACCATATATATATCCCCCTCACCAAATTGCACTCTTTTAAGCACTTTTGCAAGGTAAAGCATACTATTTCGAGAAATATCAGTATCCACGTATCCCTGTACACTATCGTACATTTTGAATATCTTAAAAGGATTCTTTTTTATCTGCTGCTGTACTGCATCACACCACGCCGATATATACTGTTTCTGTCTTGACATTCTATTCTCATTTGTTCCTATATCCGTAGAGGCGCTGTCTCTTTCAGTGACATAATACATGGCCTGTTCATCGTTAAGAGTGACTTCTTCGCCCTTCACAATTCCGGCTTTCGGCACATCTTCCAGCGCAGTCAGGGTAATTCCCCCGACAAGTTCATTTATGCCGCCTATGCCATCAATATCTACGGAAACACTTCCATGTATCGGAATGCCATGTAACAATTTTGACACCGTATCCACCTCAAGTCCCCGTCCTTCAGACTGACTTTTCCCGTAGGAATATGCCAAAGCTATTTGGACATTCTTCGTTGTTGCAGCTTTACCGGAAATATCGTATATCGCAACCGGTCCTATGCTATCTCTATTTATACATATGCATTTCACCGTATTTTTTTCTGTATTGATAACCACCAGTGCAAGCATGTCCGCCTGTCCGATGCTCTCATCCTCGCCTCTGGCATCAATACCCATAAAAAGTATATTTATATTTGCCGGATCATACTTATAAATGTTACCCCTGTACATCAACTGATCACCATTCTGAACGCATCCGGGTATAGATGACATATCTGGTATTTCCATTGATGTATTTGCGTGTAACTCCTGTTCTCCCATCTTCATACAACCGAATATCATCACCCAGGTTGACAACAAGGCTAAGCTGAAGCACACAGCGACAATCGACGCAATCACTTTCTTTTTTTTCATATCTTCTCCAGTGAATCCCCGTTCCAAAAAAGCGGCACGGAAATCCGTGCCGCCGATATAATCACGTACTCTATTCGTATACTGCAGTATCTTATTGTGACTATTACGAACTAATTATCCATACTGGACTAATTATTCATATAATGGATACTTCTCAACAATGCTCTTTACAAGTGCTTCTGCTCTCTCCTTGTCATGATCGAGAACCGCTGCCTTGATTGCCTCGGCAATGGTATCCATATCAGCCTCATCTGCACCTCTTGTTGTAACTGCAGGAGTTCCAAGTCTTATACCGCTTGTGACAAATGGTGACTTAGGATCATTTGGAACTGTGTTCTTGTTGGCTGTGATATGAACCTCATCGAGGAGCTTCTCTACTTCCTTACCTGTAAGGCCAAGTCTCTTGAGATCCATAAGCATGAGGTGATTGTCTGTACCGCCTGATACTATGTCAAATCCTCTTGCCATAAGAGCCTTAGCAAGGGCTGCTGCATTCTTTACGACCTGCTCCTGATATGCCTTGAACTCAGGTGTGAGTGCCTCCTTAAAACATACTGCCTTACCGGCTATGACATGCATAAGAGGGCCACCCTGGATTCCAGGGAATACTGCATTGTTGAAGTTAAACTTCTCATTGATCTCATTGCTGCACATGATCATTCCGCCACGAGGTCCACGGAGTGTCTTGTGAGTTGTAGTAGTTGTTACGTGTGCATATGGGATAGGACTCATGTGAAGACCTGCTGCCACAAGACCTGCGATATGTGCCATATCCACCATGAGGTATGCTCCGACCTCATCTGCTATCTCTCTGAATCTCTTGAAATCTATCGCTCTGGCGTATGCTGAAGCACCTGCCACGATGAGCTTTGGCTTGCACTCCTTTGCGATCTCAAGCACCTTATCATAATCTATGAATCCATCATCGTTTACACCGTAAGGAACACAGTGGAAATACTTTCCAGACATGTTGACCGGTGAACCGTGTGTGAGATGTCCGCCGTGATCAAGATTCATACCCATGAATGTATCGCCAGGATTAAGGATGGCGAAGAACACTGCCATGTTAGCCTGTGCGCCTGAATGTGGCTGTACATTAACATACTCGCATCCAAACAGCTCTTTTGCTCTCTCTCTTGCAAGATCCTCTACAACATCTACATACTGGCATCCGCCGTAATATCTCTTTCCAGGATATCCCTCTGCATACTTGTTTGTAAGGTGGCTGCCCATGGCTGCCATAACCGCCTTTGATACAATATTCTCAGATGCGATAAGCTCCAGGTTATTATTCTGTCTGTTAAGCTCATCTGTCATAGCGGCTGCTATCTCAGGATCTACTTTTGTAATCTCGTCAAAACTGAACATCTATATTACCTCCGTCATAATTTAATATTTTATATTATATCCTTTATGTCTGATCTTTTTCAACACCAAACAGCCTTTTTGCATATTTTTAAGCTATTATACTGTGCCACTTTATTTATTTCACGGTGTATCCTGCAGCTTTAACATTGCTTCATACTGTGAATATTCATATTCATCGTAGAAATATTCCTTATGTCTCTGCCTTATACCCAGCTCCTCAAACCACTCTGACACCAGTTTATTTCTGAGTTTTGTTTTTGTAGGCTCAGCCAGTGTATTGTAATTCCAGAGTGAAAAATGTAATGCATAATTGACAAAATCCTTCTCAAGTTCATTCCACTTTTCTCTGTCCTTAAGGAACTGTCTGAGGGCAAGCAGCATCCTGTAGAAGTTATCCCAAGATTTTTCTCTGGTCTTCGAAAGAGAATCCGCAGTGTCTACTCTTCTATGGATAAGTATCTTTCTAACCGTTGATATTTTCTCTGCAAGCACCAGAGCGCTGAATACAAAGAGTGCATCATTGGTGGTACGCTGTTCCTGAAATTTCAGATCATTCTTAGCTACAAACTCTCTTAGATAAAGCTTATCCCACGCCCATCCGACAAATGCCTTAAATATATTGGTCGATATCTGTCTGTAACCGAACGGTTCATATGGTGGAAGTGCCCATTCCATCATAGCCCAGTTCTCATATACAAATTCGCCAGAGCCCATATTGTACTGATCTGATTTGTATATAACGATTTCTGCTCCCTGCTCCTCAGCCTTCTCATATGCCAGCTGCACCATATCCGGTTCAAAGAAGTCATCACAATCCAGGAATAACATGTACTTGCCAGTCGCCTCTGTAAGTCCGCGGTTTCTTGCTGCTCCAGCGCCCTTATTCTCCTCGGTGAATACCCTTATACGCTCATCCTTGCTGCTGTAGGCCTGAAGCATTTTCAGGGATTCATCCACAGACCCGTCATCAACACATATTATCTCTATATTCTTCAGTGTCTGTCTCGTCAGCATATCGAGACAATTGTCAATATATTCTTCCGCATTATATATAGCTACAACTATAGATACATCTACTGCCATGCATTCTCTCCTCATATGTCACGCTATTTCCCATAACATATTACTGATTACTCTTTTTTCATCATTCTGAACACTAACCTCTTAATGCCCGAAGGAATAAACATTATCACCCGGCCAGCCTTGAATGTGACTGACGATTCATATTGCTGTTTCTGCTGTTCAAGCTCAAGCAGTCTCTGCTGCTCCAGTCTGCTGCACATTTCCTCGTGCTCCGCCTGCTTCTTTGCCAGTCGCTGTTCATACGATTCCCTCTGTGCCTGCATCATCCTGTCTTTTTCAGCTACAACCTTTTCAAGATCATTTATCTTGTTCTTACAGTCATATACTCTCTTATCCAGGATAACTTTTCCAAGGTAAAATCTTTTTACATATCCCGGATCTTTGGCAAGAATATAAAAGTTTGACCGCTCCTCCAGAGAGAACAGTTTCTCATCTATTTCATCGTTTTCATAGCTTCTGTGGAACTCCACAGCCATTCTCTCTGCAAATTCCCAGCCAACATCTTCCGTCATCCAGTGCAGCAATTCATAATAGCATGCCCATCTCTGAGATGAATAATATCCCTTCCACTTCTGCCACACCTCCCAGTCAGTCATAAGCATATCCTTTATCCTGTCATATGCTCTGTTTACAGTAAATGCTATCTGACTGTCATCTATCCATACCGTATCCCGATAAACTTTTTCACATATGGCTGCACTTACACACATCGCCCTGCCTGCGCTCGTGAACACCTGCCACAACAGATAAATATCCGGAAACAGCTCATCAGAGCCGCCAATCTCCAGATGGTTTTTTTCTATAAAACCCTTACTATATAATCCAGCGCCTATGTTCCTCACGAGCATAACATATGCCGGATCCTTCCCAAGGAATAATTCCTTATCGTATGTCACTCCCTCTGGCAGTCCGACATTCTCATATACTATACCAACAAAGTCCAGATCATGCTCATCAGCTTTCTCCACCAGCTCCTGCACCTTCTGATCTGCTATATCCACACATGGCCTCGCGATAAAATAGTAATTATCCAGTTCCATTATTTTCATTTTAACAATCTGTGTACTCACTCTTCCCTCCTCATTACACTGCGAATATAGCTGCACCAGTAAGTATAACATAATACAGCTTATCTAAACAATCCACACATTTATCCCTTATTAAATATACATAAAAATACACGGATCCAAACCATATAATATATCCTTGGTTCAGACCCGTGTCAATTATTACATCCAGTAAACACATATATTATTAAATGAAACCAGGTAATAAACTACTAATATTCTCTTACAAATAATGTCAAAAATGTAATATTATTCCTTTTAATAATAACGCACATGCTCTCTGTTGTGAATATTTTATTTTTCATTCTCTGCCCTCAGCTCAGTGCCGTCATAATCTATCACTATAGCCGACTGTGTGCTTACGCTGCCTGCAAGTATCATCTTTGCAACCAGTGTCTCCACATTCTTCTGCAGATATCTCTTGAGCGGTCTTGCACCATACACCTGATCATATCCCTGATCGATGATGTGCTGCTTTGCACTCTCCGTAAGTTTGATAGTGATCTCCCTGTCTGCCAGTCTGCTGTTGAGATCAGCCATGAGAAGATCAACGATACCACTGATGTTGTCCTTGGACAGTGCCCTGAATGTAATGATCTCATCAATACGGTTCAGGAACTCAGGTCTGAATCTGCTCTTTAGCTGAGCCATTACGTCATTCTTTAGTTCATCTGTGATCTCTCCGCCGGCAGCTGCGATATCCGCACCGCCGATATTGGATGTCATGATGATGATCGTATTCTTAAAGTCCACCGTTCTGCCCTGTGAATCCGTGATACGTCCGTCATCAAGTACCTGAAGGAGCACATTGAACACATCCGGATGTGCCTTCTCTATCTCATCAAAGAGTACAACTGAATATGGCTTTCTACGAACAGCCTCTGTCAGCTGACCGCCTTCATCATAACCTACATATCCCGGAGGCGCTCCTATAAGCCTTGACACGCTGTGCTTCTCCATATATTCACTCATATCGATACGGACCATGTTCTGCTCATTGTCAAACAGCGCCGCAGCAAGACTCTTTGCAAGCTCTGTCTTACCTACACCGGTTGGTCCAAGGAATATAAATGAACCGATTGGCTTGCTAGGATCCTTTATTCCTGCTTTTGATCTGATGATCGCATCGCTGACATAGTCAACGGCTTCATCCTGACCTACAACTCTCTTCTTAAGTTCACTGGCAAGATTAAGAGTTTTACTCTTTTCACTCTCCGTAAGTTTTGCAACAGGTATTCCCGTCCACTTGGATACGATCTTGGATATCTCGTCCTCTGAAACCACCTCATGAACAAGCTCCCTCTCCTTATCTGAAGCTGTGGACTCAGCCTCTGCAAGCTCTTTCTGGATTGCTGGAAGCTTACCATACTGAAGCTCTGCTGCCTTGTTCAGATCATAATTTCTCTGTGCAGTCTGAATATCAGCCTTGACCTGCTCCATCTCTTCCTTGAGTGTTCTTATCTTCTCAACTGCAGCCTTTTCATTCTCCCACTTTGCTTTCAGGGAATTTGCCTGATCCTTGAGTTCTGCCAGTTCAGCCTGAAGGTCTGCCAGTCTCTGCTTTGACAGATTATCCTCCTCCTTCTTAAGGGCTGTCTCCTCAATCTCCAGCTGCATTATCTTACGTGTGATCTCATCCACTTCAACAGGCATTGAATCAAGCTCTGTCTTGATCATGGCACACGCCTCGTCAACAAGATCTATTGCCTTATCCGGCAGGAATCTGTCTGTTATATATCTGTTGGAAAGAACCGCTGCGCTTACAAGGGCACCATCTGATATCTTAACTCCATGGAACACCTCGTACCTCTCCTTGATTCCTCGAAGGATAGATATTGTATCTTCAACGGTTGGCTCATCCACCATAACCGGCTGGAAACGTCTCTCAAGAGCCGCATCCTTCTCTATATACTGTCTGTACTCGTTCAGTGTTGTAGCACCTATACAGTGCAGCTCACCTCTGGCGAGCATAGGCTTAAGCATGTTTCCCGCATCCATTGCACCGTCAGTCTTGCCTGCTCCGACGATAGTGTGAAGCTCATCGATGAACATAATCACTTCACCCTCAGACTTCTTAACCTCATCAAGGACATTCTTAAGTCTCTCTTCAAATTCACCTCTGTACTTGGCACCGGCCACAAGAGCTCCCATATCAAGTGCAAATATCTTCTTGTTCTTAAGTCCCTCTGGCACATCACCTCTGAGTATCCTCTGTGCAAGTCCCTCTACAACCGCAGTCTTACCTACACCAGGCTCACCGATAAGCACCGGATTGTTCTTTGTCTTCCTTGACAGGATCCTGATCACATTTCGTATCTCAGCGTCACGTCCTATTACCGGGTCAAGTTTCTGCTGTCTTGCCCTCTCGACCAGATCATATCCGAACTTCTCCATAGCCTCATATGAGCTCTCCGGATCATCGCTGTCCACCTTGTGGTTACCTCTGATTTCTGCTAGCTCCTTGAGGAATGCATTCCTGCTAACTCCCCAGCCTTTAAGAAGCTCCTTGATATCCGAATCAGCCTTATCCACCATGCCGAGGAACAAATGCTCAACAGACACATATGTGTCGCCCATCTGCTTTGCTTCCTTCTCTGCCTGGATGAGAGCCTTTGAGAAGTTATTTCCGGCATACATATTGCCACCGCTGACCTTCGGCAACCTTGCCAGCTTATCCTCCACCGCATTCACGGCACCAGTAACATTCACGCCCATCTTCTCAAATATCTTGGCTATCAAACTGTCATCTATCTCAAGCAAGCCAGCCAAAAGGTGCATCTGCGTAAGTTCCTGATTGTCGTACTCCAGAGCTTTTTCTTTTGCTTTCTCTACAACTTCCAACGATTTACGTGTGTATTTATCCATCTCCATAGCTGTTTACCTCCTAAACTAAACTTTCAGGGAACTGATACCTTAATATCACTTCCCTGTCTGATGATAATATAACACACTTGTTAGCACTCGTCAACACTGAGTGCTAACATTTTTTTTATTATTTTAAATTATTTCTCTCTATGGTAAACTACCACCCCGGCAGCCCCTAATAAGCATGTCATCATGACTATGAGCATCAATGCCACATTTCCGTCATCCCCGGTATTTGGAACACCTGACTCCGTCTTTGATACTACTGCCGTTGTTCCCTCTGTTGAAGCCACATCAGTTTTCTCGTTGGGCGACTGCACTTCCGTTGTCTGCTTCTCTGTTGTGATCTCCTCTGTTGTAGGATTTTCCGTTGTCTGTCTTTCTGTCGTGACCTTCTCTGTCGTCTGCTCACTTGACGTTGGTTTTTCAGTTGAAGGTTCATTTGTAGTCGGTTCATTTGTTGCTGGTACATTTCCCTTCTTTACCACTACCTTTGCAGCAGGAGACGCATAATAATTTTTGGTCTCCTTATATCTCACATAATACTTTCCATCTGCAAGTTTCTTAAGTACCGTGCTTTCGCAATCCAGCCAGTTTCTCTTGTCAACACTATATTCCATTGACGTCTTCAGATTAGATATCTGACCATCATTTTTCCCATCCACAGTCTCTGCCGTTGCGACCAAACCTGTAGGTGCCTTCTGTTTTGCCTTATCTATTGTGAACTCTTCCACGATCTGTCCATGCATGGTATTCTCACCCTTGATAGTAACTGTAGCTGTTCCCGCATCAATATTATCCGCATATACACATGAGTAACTTTTTCCCTCTGTCAGAGTCTTTCCGCCATAAGAAACCGTAACCGCAGGTTTCTTTTCTTTTCCATCGTACACATACGATTTTGGAGCAATGCTGACAGCGACATCTGCATCATCCGACAAGCTGCGGTAACGGAGAATAAAATCCTTAGCCTTGGCTCCTGTCTCATCATCAATGATTGTCGTTCCTTCTACAGAAAGTCCCTCTGGTACAAACTCCTTCACACCGTCAAATCCATCTGCAATATGCCCAAAGTTGCTAAGTCCGTCACTGTTCTGTACCGTAAATACACAGTCTGTATCCATCTCAAGTTTTTCAAACCAACACTGTGAACCGTTGAGCGTCACATTTGAGCCATTATTCAGACAGATTCCATCTTTTGTCATCCAGTTGATACTATCCGTAATGAATTTGACATTTGACAAAGTCAGCATAGCATTAGTAAATCCAACACTTCCATTTGTGATACCGCAATTTAATGTTCCATTTTTCACGTATAACGAATAATCAAAATTCATCATCTGCAAAGTGACACTTTTACTGTTGAGATCTATAATGATATGCTTATTATGTTCACCATCATTGTATCCTATAGAAGCCGAAGGATCATATATATCACTAATTATACATATTGTATAGCCATTCTGTGCGGCTGCAAATGCATCAGCCAGTGTAGCATATGATCCGATCTCATCGCCATTGCCATCCGTCACAATTGCCACATCCCCATCCGCGGCCTGCACCTTCACAGAGTTCTTTCCCGCAATAATCACTACAGCCAATATACATGCCATAATCAACCCAGTTATCAATTTCTTTGATTTCATAATTATCCCTTTCCTCCTGTCTTTAATCCCTGGCAGTTACTGCCAGATATTGCCATCAACATAACAAATAATTATAATACACTGGGTTTTTTAGTAAACTAGCCAAACGGCTAGTTTTAAAAATTAAATGCTAAATGAATAACTTTAGTACGAAAAAGAACCAGCACTTATGTGCCGGTTCTCCCTGTTCTGATATTATTCTATTATCACAGCTCCTCACCATTGGTCTCTATAACATGTTTGTACCAATAATAAGAATCCTTCTTGTATCTGTTCAGAGTTCCACTGTTCTCGTCCTCTTCTCTGTCCACATACACAAATCCGTATCTCTTCTGATATCCGTTGAGCCAGCTGAGAAGATCTGTGTAAGACCATGTGCAGTATGCCAGGACACGACAGCCATCATCACACGCTTTCTTGAGCTCCTCTATGTGATGTTTCAGGTAATCTATCCTGTACGGATCATGGATCTCCCCATCCTCAAACTTGTCAAATGCGCCGAGGCCATTCTCAGATATGACTATAGGAAGATCATATCTCGATGTTATCTGTCTGCAGCACATGCGAAGTCCCATCGGATCGATGGTCCAATCCCAGTCTGTCGTAGGAAGGAATTCATTTGCAGGATTCTTGTAGAGTCCCGGAACTCCCTGCACCTTTGCGGTACCCTTCTTGCCTGTGGTGTTCATCTCATGTGTAGCGCCAACTCCATCTATCGGATTGTACTCTGCAACACATGTTCTGTAGTAATTTACACCCATGAAATCGATAAGAGAGGCAGCCTTCTTCAGGATCTCTTCATCTTCATCTTCTATAACCGGCATCAGATCCTTGCTCTCAAGGTACGCCCTTGCAGCTCTTGGATATCGGCCATATGCATACATATCCATCCAGTAGAAGTTCTCAAGATCATCGTAATCCATCTTCGCCATGGCATTCTCCGGCTTTCTGTCAAATGCATACGCTGGAGTAAATGCGAATGATGAACCGACCTTTGCATCCGGACAGATCTCCTTGAGCGCTATAACGCTCTTTGCGTGTGCCATGAATGCATGGTGGTTTACCTGATAGAACATCTTCTGGTCATCAACCTTTCCTGGTGGGTGCATTCCGGCATTCCAGCCAAGACCTGTAAATACATTCTGCTCATTCATGATTATCCAGTGCTTTACCCTGTCACTGTATCTCTCAAACAAAACCTTTGCGTATCTGACGAAATCATCGACTATTCGTCTGCTCTCCCATCCGTGATACTGCTCCTCAAGTGCCTGTGGCATATCCCAGTGATACACGGTCACCATAGGAACTATATTATTCTTTACAAGCTCGTTGATAAGATCATCATAGAACTGAAGCCCCTTCTCATTGACCTCACCGTTGCCGTCAGGTATTATTCTCGGCCAGGATATTGAGAATCTGTATGTCTTCAGTCCCATCTCCGCCATGAGAGCCACATCTTCTTTATATCTGTGGTAGTGATCCACAGCCTTATCTCCAGTAGTTGCCTTAAATGTCTTGCCCGGGATCCTCACGAACTCGTCCCAGTTGGATGGTCCTTTTCCGTCCTCATTCCATGCTCCCTCAACCTGATATGCGGCAGATGCACTGCCCCACAGGAAATCCTTCGGGAAGCCTTTCGATTTCTCAAAATACATAAATCACCCTCCATATTGTATTTATATCAGACATGCCTTCTCCATGCCTTCTCATCATTCTTACAGACTGCCAAGCACATCACCGATCTTATCCGCAATAAGAAGATCAGCATTTGCATCCGACTGTGTCGGAGACATATTGATGACTACAAGCTTCCTGCCCCTAAAGTATCTGATAAGCCCTGCTGCCGGGTATACCACAAGTGAGGTTCCGCCAATTATCAGCGTATCCGCCTCCGATATATACCTGAGAGCATCTGACATATTCTCGTCATTCAGAGCCTCCTCGTACAGCACAACATCAGGTTTTACTGTGCCGCCGCACTTCTCACACTTAGGAACACCATCTGAATTCACTATGTAGTCCAGATTGTAAAATGCATGACATCTTTCACAATAATTTCTGTGAACTGATCCATGCAGCTCTATGACATTCTTACTGCCCGCCATCTGGTGGAGTCCATCGATATTCTGTGTTATGACAGCCTTGAGTTTTCCCTCTCTCTCAAGCTCTGCCAGTTTCAGATGAGCCTTATTAGGTTTCGCATCCTTAAATATCATCTTATCCTTATAGAATCTATAGAATTCCTCAGGATTTCTCAGGTAAAAGCTGTGGCTGATTATTGTCTCTGGTGGATATTTGTACTTCTGATTATACAATCCATCCACACTTCTAAAATCTGGAATACCACTCTCTGTAGACACCCCGGCGCCTCCAAAGAATACAATATTATCAGATTCCTCAACTATCTTTCTGAGTTCATTTATCTTCTCTGACTTCATATCTGCATTGTCACTCACGATAACCGCCTCCTCTGTGTTACCTTTAACTGATCTACTGTCCTGTCGATGTCACCTTAACTGTGACTGTGCAGGAGCCTTGCACTGTATAGCTGCTTCCATCTGGTATATCCAGCGTTATGGTATTTTCACCATATGACAATTCGGACGCATCAATTGCAAGATGGAAGCTCTTAGCTGTGATCTTGGAAACTGCACTGGACATTCCCTTTATCGCAACGCTGTTCTCTTTTATCACCAGCTCATATCTATAATCGCTCTGTTTGTTATTGAGCTTGATATCGGATGTCTTTATAGCGATATTCCTCGTGACCATCTTTTCTATGGCAACCTTAACATTCACATAAGCACTTTCCTTTGTAACCACCACGCCATCCGGAAGATACTTTGATACATCAAGTGTTGTCTCAACGTCCTCTGTACATCCACTGACATCCACATCATTGATCTCCAACTGCTGTATATCCTTAATTACCGCCGCATCGCCACCTATATCTATAGTCTCCGGTACAAATGTTATCTGTGATACTGCATATCCATCTGCCGGCTCGCCTATAACCGCGATCTTGATAGGTATATTCTTCGTCTTGTAAACCGGTACAGTTACCGCGATCGATACCTCATCATATGTCAGTGTCTCATCTGATACCTTCTCACCATCTGATGTCACAAATGACGGTGTGCAATTGGTCGTTATATCATCCTTTGCATCCTTTATATCGACCGTCACCTCAGCTCTGTCTATACTGGAAACCACACTTGATGGGCCCTTAACAGTTATGAGGTTTGGAGCTGCGACACTGTTGCCGGCCGTGTATCCACTGGCAACCTCCCCTGTTGTGACGACTTTCACCGGAACTGACACCGACTTCTCCGCCTCAAGCTCCACGGACAGCACATTATCCACAACAGTTATGCTGATCTTCTTTGCTATACTGTTGCTGTTCGCCGTTACCGCTATCGGCACCGCATTTGTTATGGATATCTTGGACATATCTGCGGTTGCCTTAAAGTCAGAAGCATCCAGATTGCTTATAACAGACTTTCTTCCCTTTATCACCACATCCACCGTATCACCTGATGTTATGGTAAATAACTGATTCTGGCTTGTGATGGCATCGGTATTGACAAGCGTTACAGGAATGTTGCTTATGGTCTTTGTCACCGCCGAATCGTCTATATTGAGTACCAGCAGCCATACAAGGAATCCCAACACCACCGACAATAGCTTCAAGCCCAGATTGGAATATATCTTCGGCTTATTCTTCCTGATATCTCCATTGTTCTCTGTATTATTTCTCATCGTCATCAGCCTCCTTTCCGGAAGCCTTATTCTTGTTCTCTATAACTACCCTTTTTCTTCTCTTCTTTATAGGGCGTGCTCCCGATGATCTGTGATATCTCTTTTCACTGTACTCCTTGCACAGAGTCTGAAGATGTCTGCGGACACCCTCGCTGTCAAGATTTCTGAACAATTCACCGCCCTGAGCTATCGATATAGATCCCGTCTCCTCCGATACTATGAGCGTCATACTGTCAGACACCTCACTGATTCCGATTCCGGCTCTGTGTCTTGTTCCAAGCTCCTTGTTTATGGAATCATTTGCTGAGAGAGGAAGATAACATGTCGCTGATACCACCCTGTTCTTTCTGATGATCACAGCACCATCGTGCAGCGGTGTATTGTGCTCAAATATATTGAGGAGAAGCTGGTTTGTTACGACCGCATCTATCGGAATTCCTGTATCTATATACTCACCAAGGGCAACCTCATTCTCGATTACTATGAGGGCTCCTGTCCTGTTTGCCGAAAGAACCTGTACTGTCTTCACAAGCTCATATATAGTCTTTTCAGATAGTATCCCATCATCCTCACCATCTCTTATTATATAGTTGATGATCTTTTTCCTTCCGAGCTGTTCAAGACCTCGTCTAAACTCAGGCTGAAACAGAATAACAACCGCAATGATACCTACGCTGAACGCATTCTTCAGAAGGTATAATATCGTGTTGAACTGAAATACAGCCGCAATCGCTGTGAACAGGAATATCATGACTATTCCTTTGAGGAGAGTCCATGCCCTGCTGGTCTTGAACCAGAGCATGATCCTGTATATAAAGAACGACAAAATGAGAATCTCTATTATATCCACTGTTCCCGGAACTGTTATATAAAACCAGTCAAAATATGTTGAAATAAATGTAGATATCTTTTCCATTTCATCCTCCTTTCCTGAAATCTTCAAAAAATAAAATCAATAAAATTCTTATATAATCAATATGACCTGACATAAGTCAGGTCACATGTTGTCCAGCGTCTATATTCTCTATCTTGTAGCTCCTGTGGTAGACTCACCTCTATGGGCTGGTGTGCTACTTCGTCTTTGAGCACTTGATGGTGCCTGCTTACGAGGCGTCTCAGGTCTTCCCGCCGCACTCTTAGAGCCCTTCTGTCTGTCACTCATAATCTTAGGAACAGCTTTTACATAGTAGTAATACTCATCATCCTCAAACTGCGTATTCTCAACACTTGAGTAGTCAACAACCGTCTTGAAGAACTGTACTATGATCGCCACCAGTATCGCAAGGATACATCCAAGCAGTGCTCCGCTTAATGATATCTCAGTCTCCATAGAAAGTGTTCCAACCAGGAATAAAACAATCTCCACTATACCACCTGTCATTATTGCCACATACCATGAGTATGCAAATGACATTCTGTAGATGATATATGTCAGCACTATAACGACTGCAAATACTATTATTGTGAGAAGCAGTGTCTTATCCTGTACAAGATGTTCAAATATGTACTTGTAACCCTCTACTATACTATCCGCAGGTGTTGTTGATGCAAGCTGCATATAATCTGCGGTATACTTCATAAAGAAATAGAATATACATCCAAATGCAGCCGGTATCATTCCAGCAAATCCGATAAGCATTCCCGCAAGGAGCGGCATAAAATATGCGAACTTGATGATGTACAAAAATGGCATAAACATGATGACCCATGACGCCTTTGGAAAAAATCTTATGTATACACAATACATGATCACAAATATTATCACAAAAGTGATTCCTAGCTCAATGCTCGCACTCGCAACCTGAGCACATGCATACACACCGCCGATAGCAAGTGTGAGTGAATCTGAAAGAAACGCACATACAAACGAAGCTGCAAGAACAACTACCATACTGCTCATCATGCTGTTATATCCTGTAAGATGTGCTATCGACCAGAACATCACTATCGCCAATATAAACTTGCACAGAGGCGATACGAACTTATCATATTTACTACAGAAATCCTTTACTCCATCTCGGAATGACAAAAGTGCCGTCATAATTACTTAGCCCTCCTCTTTCTTTTTTCAGAACCCTTTGTCCGCTCCTCTTTCTCATAAAATTCAATCAGCTTCTTGAGGTTCTGATTATACTTGATGAGTTTTGGCTTTGCCTTCATATATCTATATGTATATAATACCCAGGCAAACAATGCAAATCCCAGGCAAACTATAGCATAGCTTCCTATAATCTCACCCGCAACACTTAGGTAATCAAGTTCCGTCAACTGTTCAACGATAGAACCTATATTGTAATAAATGTATGCAACCGCAACTACCACAAATAAAACGGTTGAAGAAACAATAGTCTTCAGACAATTAAGTTTTACATAATCGCTCTGAAAATACTTTCCCTTTTCAAGATCTTCCTTTCCGAGGGATTCCTTATACATGGCGATCTTCGTCATCAATATGACTTTTTCCTCATTAATCATCGCTTTTTCTTTCTCCTTATATTGTCCATAAGCCATAAATGCCCATAACTAGCAGTATTATAACCCGATGAATACCAATTCGCAAGTTTTATATTGTAATTTAATGACTGTTAAGCATACGCACTGCCCAAGTCATACCCTTACCATGTCCGTCCATTATAGTAATTGTAGCCGTCTTTGTATGTCTCATAGGTATCCATCTCGCTGTTTCGCTGTTTTAAACTGTCCCCCTGTATCTCCTGAAGTTTTTCCTTTATCTTTTCCTCCTCCGATGCAGAGCTCGATCCCTTTTCTCCATCACTGTCATCCGGGGTATCATTATCATTTTGCTGTTCCTTATCATCCGAACCTCCAGATGATTTCTGATCCTGAACTGACTGCTTCAGCTGTTTCTCAAAAGCATCTATCTCATCCTTGAGTGTCTGTGCATCCTTGTTGTGACCATCCTCGTCATTCCTGTGCGCACAGCCATTTTCCACCAGTATATTTCTGGCATCATCAAGAAGCTCAATCGTCTCATCAAGATTCTCTGCGTTTACTGACTCAGGATCTATCTGTTTCACTATGGCTAATGCAAGATTTATCCTTGTCATACAGTCTCTTTCACCACGCGGCTTGTATCCAAGTGCGGTCCTGTACTCCTCCTCAGCGCCCTGGTAATCTTCCTCATTGTAATAAACATTTCCATTATTATAATGATATATATACGGCTGAAAAAAACCCAGAACCTGATTTACCTCGCTGCTTTTATATATCCCCTTGTCATAATTTCTGATAAACCGCATATTGCATATATAATTGACTGACAATGGTACCAGACACAGCAGTCCCGCTATACCAAGTCCCGTAACGATCTTTTTTATCATATCTGTTCCTTTCGCCAGGCAAGTTCTCCGGACTTTCTTCTGATATCGATAAACTCCCATATCATGACCAGTACCAGCATAGCCGCAAATATATAATATATATCAGCATATCCTGAAACCTTTCCGTCTTTGCTCTCCGATGCAGACTCCCTCTTGATCTTATTGATCGTAGTGTCAATGTTTGAAGCGTCGTTCATATTGATATATTTAACGTCCATATCATCTGCAATGCTTTTCAGATTGTCTTCATCGATCACTGACACAGCAGGCTTTCTCGGATAGGATGAGGTATCTTCAATGAGCTCATCCTGACCTGTATAGCTTGACTTCATATACATATTGCCGCCCTCTGTTGTGCCGTATCCTAGCACGGCGCCGCCATCAACATATTTGGCAGCCGACTTGAACGATTTCAAATTCTCTTCATTTGTGATCTCACCGTCGCTTATGAAGAACACAACAACACTTCCATCGGCCTTTTCCCTGGCCCTCTTGAGCGTATCTGTCATCACATCAATGCTGACATTCATGGATGTGCCTTCTGCATACAACTGCTCAAGTGGATACAATGAATCTATCACATCCTCTGCATACTGTGAATTGTTTGTAAATGGCGCCACCAGATTCGCATTGTTGTTAAAACTGATCACCGCAAACTTTGCTCCGTCAAGTTCTTCTATTATATGACCGCAGTCCTTCTTGACCGCAGTAAGTCTCTCCGTATCTCCGTCATAATCACGTGCAAGCATGCTTATCGTGTCATCCACCACAAACAGCACATATGTATCCAACGTCTGCGTATTTGAGCTGACATTATCACTTGGAACCATAATCCTGAGATTTATGAGAAATACTAGGACTATCGCTATTATCTGTCTGACATACGCAATTCGGCTTCTCTTCTTTAGGAAGATCATTCCAACACACAATATGCCCATCAGCCAGATCGGTATTATTGGATCAATTTTCATAATTGCCACCCGCTTTTATCTGATTTATGTTCTCATCTGTGATATCACAGCTTTATGACTCTGCCGATACATGTCATCATTACAAATATTATCAGCAATGCCACAAATGGCCATTCAACCTTCGACTTCTCCTGTACGATCATCTTTGCATCGACCTGGTTTTTACTGCTTTTTTCTATGGCTGTAACTATCTGGTCAAACGTTCCCGACTCCTCTTCCATGAAAAACTGACCACCTGTACTCTCCACTGCTTTTTTCATGGATTCCCTGTTCTCGTCTGTCATCTCCTTAGTTCCGACTCCATATACAGTCACACCATTGTTCTTGCATATCGAAGCTGCATCATCCAGCGTAGCCACCGGATTTCCCTGAATATCGTTATCAGTTGAAAATATCATTATTTTTGTTCTGGTTTTATCCTTATCGGAAAAGTCACATGCTGCTGCCGCAAGTCCGTCACCTATAAGTGAACTTCCCCTCTGCTCATTTCCAACCAGTGTTCCCGAAGTTATATAACCTTCGTAATACAGCCAGTCATACATACTACTCAGATCTGTGCTGTACAGATCCGAATCGTCCTCTGAATTCCTGACCTTCAAGCTTTTATCGATCATATCGAGCTGTTCTTTTATGAACTCATAGTCATCCGTGAGCGGTGACAATAACACCGGACTTGTGTTAAATATGACTATTCCAAATCTTTCTCCATGCAATTCATCCACGGTTTTCTTGAGTTCCTCCAGAAGATTTTCATTCAGATAATCAACTGAGGTCGATATATCTATGCACAACATGATATCTCTGCAATAACGCTCATCCTGAACACGCTCTTTGCTGTACGGTCTGGCCATCATCACAAATGCAGACACGACAGCAACAATACTCAATATCAGCAAAGCCGCCATGCAGGATCTGTACACCGTCATCTTTCTCTTGAAATAATCTTCATCTCTGCTGTATAAAGGTCCTGCAATCTTCTTGCCGCCCTCATATGTATTTCCTTTTTTCTTGTTCCGTATAAACAGGCTGATGACCATGCCCAGTGCCACCACAGCTCCGAGCCAGATCACCCACATGTATTTTATATCCATCTCTCTATCGCACTCCTTGTTCTGGCCAACGAGTTCCTGACATCACCTTCTGATCTGCGTGCAAATTCCGGCGCATAATATTCTGCCACCAGAGAATACAGATCAGGAATACCCAAAGTTCCTATATCCCGGAGTGTATAGTTCTGAACCTTTATGTCCGTCATCTCATGCACAAACTTCCTTATACACATGCTCATCTTCTGGTAGGCATGACGAATATCCAGTCTGCCATTTTCAAAATCCATGCCTATGACATCAAGCTCAGCTATATACTTCCTTCTTATCCTGTCCTTGTCCTCCGGTCTCAATTCTCTCACAACAGGCTTTTGAGGCCTGTTGGAAAACCTTTTCCGGATAAACACGATGATCCAATATATCAGAGCTGCAAGCACTACTGCTCCAGCAGCCACAATCGGCCATATCGCGTATGAAAATGGTTCCTGAAGGCTTACTGAACTCTCCATATTTACTCTCCTTTATCCATCTGATTATCTGTAGACAGCCGAGCTCTCCTGCCTGTGCCTGCCTAACAGTTCAGCTATCTTTTCATCCATGTCCTCTGTCGAATCAATGATCTGATATGTCATTCCAACGGACTTCATCTTCTCCGCGCATTCCTCTGCAACCTTCTGTCTGCGTATTTTTTCATTGCGGGCAATCTTTTTATCCTCCGAAATAAAATCCGGCAGATAATGTCTTGCCGCCATGTCATAGACACGTTTTCCCTTTATGTCGACATCATCCACACATATCAGAAGTATGTCATTCGTTGCCTTCAGCTGTTTTAAAAGCCTGCCAGAAAGTCTGTTCATGCCATCCATATCTGTAACTATCAACATGATCATCTTCCTTCTGATATTCTTTGATATGAACTCGAGTGCCGCACTTAGATCTGAATCATTGTCCATGGATGTATCTCTGTCATATGCTGCCATAATATTTTCCACATTGAAAAGCCCTGTCTTAAATGGGAAATGCCGAATGGATGATTTGTCTGAATACGTTGCGCTTATATAATCTCCATTTGCACTCACCATACATGCCAAAGTTCCCGCCGCCATGAGCGCCACGTTTTTCTTTTCCTGCGTCTCGTTCGCGTTTGCAAGCATTCTCCTGTTAGTGTCGAGTACCAGCATAATATTATGTTTTTTCTCCGCTATATACTGTCTAACAAGGACCTTCTGGCTGCGCGCAGTCGCATTCCAATCCACATCCTTTATATCGTCCCCGGCAACATACTCTCTGAGTTCGTCAAAGTTCATGCTCCTTCCCTTATATATGGAATTGTATGAACCGTCAATTATCCTTGATGTCGCCCTTGTCGTGTAGATCGTCTTCATGCCTTTCATATTGCCCTGTATGAAAGGGACATATGTCATCTTCATATATTTTTACCTGCTCTCTCTGAAGAAGTTCCATTCTCCATCTGCGGTCAGCACCGTAGGCTATGGAGTCTTTACAGCACCTACGATCGCATCTATTATCTGTTCTACCTTTATGTCATCTGCCACAGCGGCAAATGTCAGCATGATCCTGTGTCTGAGAACCGAATATCTAAGTGCCTTTACATCATCAGGCACGCAGTATCTTCTGCCATTTATGAGTGCAACCGCCTTTGCAGTCTCCATAAATGCTATTGCCGCTCTTGTACTTGCTCCCATGGCAACATACTGGGCAAGCTTTGGATCCATAAATTTATCAGTATTTCTCGATGCCTGAACAATATCGACTATGTATTTCTTTATAGCCGGATCTATATATACTCTCCTGCACAGCTTCTGAAGATACAGCACATCCTCCATGGATGCCACCGCGCTGATATTTGTAAATACATCTGACTCCACTCTGTTTAATATCTCAATCTCATCTGCCGGATTTGGATATGTGAGTGTCTCCTTCAGAAGGAATCTGTCAAGCTGAGCCTCAGACAGCACGTATGTACCCTCGGATTCTATCGGATTCTGTGTCGCTATTACAACGAACACCTCCGGGAGCTTGTAGGTCTTGCCCCCTATACTTACCTCCCTTTCCTGCATCGCCTCAAGCATAGCGCTCTGAGTCTTTGCACTTGATCTATTGATCTCATCGAGAAGTACAAAATTGGAATATACTGGACCGATCTTATCCTCAAATGTATTTGTCGCCATATTGTACATCTGAGTTCCTATGATATCACTTGGTATAAGGTCCGGTGTGCACTGTATCCTTGAAAAAGAACCATTCACCGCCTCAGTCATAACGCGGGCTGCAGTCGTCTTAGCAAGTCCCGGGACTGACTCCAGCAGAACATGTCCATTTGTCATCATTGCGACCAAAAGTGAATATCCCAGTCCTGGCTGTCCAACAACTTTGCTGTTATAATAACTGAAAAGCCTGTTTATTATCCCTACGGCTTTCTGTATCTCCTCGTTTGATATCTCCCTGTTTAATTCTGTGTTTTCCTGCATTTTTACTCACTTTCCTTTTACCTTTATACCACTGCTTTCAGCATATGTAACATTAACTGCCTTTTACAGAATATACCATATCACATATCAACTCAAATTAACAAATATAAAGCTATTTCATATTAATTTTCTCATAGAATTCCCTATATTATATAATTATAAGCAAAAAAAGTGACCAGGGATTACCTGGTCACCATAATGAGGGGAGAGAGGATTCAAATAAATGAAAACTCTACTCTCATATATTAACTTATACTCACTTATAAGTCAACACTTTTTTCATTTTATTACTTAAATACTTTATTATTCTGCGTCAGCCACCTTTGTGTCGGCACTTGCATAACTTTCCGGATTTTTCTGTTTGATAACCTTAAGTATAAATACAAACAGAACCATAAGTGCTATAAATATTGGCAGCATCACAAACCACTTAACATGCAGTCTGTATGTGAGCGGTCCAACTATAGCGTATGATATAAATGACAGCACTGCAGCCGTTATGGCATATGGAAGCTGTGTTGATACATGGTTTACATGGTTGCACTGTGCTCCGGCTGATGCCATTATCGTGGTATCTGATATAGGTGAGCAGTGATCTCCGCATACAGCTCCCGCCATACATGCTGAGATAGCTACTATCATAAGCTCGTTGTTCTTTCCCTCAAATACAGCACACACGATAGGAATGAGTATTCCAAATGTTCCCCATGATGTTCCTGTAGCGAATGCCATAAGGCAACCTACAATGAATATAACCGCCGGCAAAAGGCTGAACAGACTTCCTGACGCTGATTCCATAGCATTCTGCACGAAATCCTTTGCGCCCATCATATCTGTGGTTCCCTTAAGAGTCCATGCAAATGTCAGAATCAATATTGCAGGAACCATAGCCTTGAAGCCCTCAGGTATCGCCTCCATGCATTTGCTGAAGTCAAGTACACCTCTTATCACATATAATAAGATAGTGATCAGCAGACCAAACAAACTTCCTATTGCTAGTCCAACTGAAGCATCACTGTTCGAAAATGCCTCGACAAATCCTGTTCCACTGAAAAATCCACCTGTGTAGATCATTCCTATAACACAGCATACAACAAGACAGATGATCGGTATTATAAGGTCTATAACCTTTCCATTACTGTTGACAACGTCTGTCTCCTCAGCTGTGACAGTTTTCTTCCCATCTCCAAGTGAGAGAAGATCACCCTTCAGCGCATTCAGTTCGTGCTTTTCCATAGGGCCAAACTCTACCTTCATAACTATCATGGCGAGCATCATAGCCAAAGTTAGGAATGAGTAATAGTTATATGGTATAGCCTTTATAAACAGGCCAAATCCATCCTCACCTTTTACAAATCCACTGACAGCCGCAGCCCAGGATGACACCGGTGCAATAATACATATAGGTGCTGCTGTGGCATCTATAATATACGCAAACTTCGCTCTCGATATCCTGTGTTTGTCAGTCACTGGCTTCATGACACTACCAACCGTGAGACAATTGAAATAATCATCAATAAATATAAGTACACCTAACAGTACTGTACAGAGCTGCGCGCCCTGTCTGGTCTTGATATGAGTCGCTGCCCAGTCTCCAAATGCCTTTGAACCTCCAGCCTTGTTCATAAGGGCAACTATCGTTCCCAGGATGACAAGGAATATAAGTATACCCACATTGTAGGAATCTGAAAGCTGAGCTATAAGTCCATCCTGCAATACGTTTGATATACTACCTGTAAAACTAAAACCTGATGCAAACACACCGCCTATTACAATTCCTATAAAAAGTGAACTGTAAACTTCTTTTGTTATAAGAGCAAGTGTGATGGCCACAACCGATGGTACAAGCGCCCAGAACGTTGCATAGGTCGATGGTGATGGAATCTTATCCACATATATGGACACAATTCCAAGAACCGCGATAATCAAAATCACCACGGCGATAGCAATTAGATTTTTCTTGCTGCTCTTCATCTTGATCCTCCCTGATCTTTTTCTTTTTGTATAGTATTTGTATGTGATAATTCATTGTAAGATAATGTATTATCACGTCACATAATTAAAGTTATATCACATAAACCGGTTGTTTGAACAGTATTAATAACCGTTTTATTTTTTATTTTATTTTTTATATTCATGCAATCACCTTACAATATGCATTTTCAATCAAAAACAGTCAAAATTTATTATAAATATGTAAATATGGTGGAAAACAGTCAAATGCTATTGCACTAAAAACATTTTTGTCATATTATCAGCTTGTAAGCAGGAGATGAACGAGACATACATACTATAACAATTGCTTACGACCACTATTTTATAACATTGACAATTTACTATTTTTTGTTATTTACTCCCTTTTTGTAGTCAGCAATGACTACACCCCAATCCCTTAATTGGTACAGCCGCTCGGCGGCTGTACCCCTCCCTTAGGATTTCGATAATGGTTCAGGGAATTAAAAGCGGGTAGAAGCTAGTTTATGAGACATACTTTCCCATATCAGCTCACAAAAAACTTATATATAAAAGAAGCAGAATCATGATAGCCTAAAAATGATTCTGCTTCTTTTATTTTCTCTTTTATTATTTCTTTTTCTATTTTCCTTATTCTTATATTGTTCATTTATTTCTTTCTTGTTTTGTCTATGTGCGCGCAACCAAAATGTGCGCAACTCACGCTTGTTGTCTTACCTTTTGATTTTTTTAGATTGTTTGTGCATATGCATTAGTTTATAATCATTTATTCGCGTGTATTTGAGTAATATATGATCAAAAACAGTCATAATCGCCGACTTATATGGTATTATGGCTTGAAAGCTTGCAAAGCTATTGCAATATTATTCCATTTGTCATATTATCAGTTTGTAAGCAAGAGATGAATGAGTAATACAGATTACAGCAGTTGCTTACAACTACAATTTTATAACATTGACAATTTACTATTTTTTGTTATTTACTCCCTTTTGTAGTCAGCAATGACTACACCCCCAATCCCTTAATTGGCGCAGTCGCCAAACGGCTGCGCTCCTCCCTATGGATTGCATGAACAGAGGGTAATTGCTAGTTTATGAGACATATTTTCCCATACCAGCTCACAAAAAACTTATATAAAAGAAACAGGATTATGATCGCCTAGTCATAATCCTGTTTCTTTTATTACATTTTTTTCTTGTCTTGATCAACATTATTTTTGAGGGTATTTTTTATTATTACTCCAATATTTTATACGTTTTTACAAATTTTACTTTACTTCTCTTCTATAAAACCTTTAAAATTCTTTTCAACCAGTTTTCTGGACACCATCACCTGGTGATCACATCCAGTACATCTAAGTCTGAAGTCCATTCCAACCCGGAGTATCTCCCAGGCGTTAGTTCCACATGGATGAGCTTTTTTCATCTTTATAACCTGACCTACATTGAATACCATATAAACAATATCCTCCTCTGTTATTCCAATATAATTTACAATACACTTTTATAAAATAAAAAGCTGAAACCTTTAACAGTTTCAGCTTTCATCTTAATCTCTTTGTTTAGTGCCCAAAGCTGGAATCGAACCAGCGACACGAGGATTTTCAGTCCTCTGCTCTACCAACTGAGCTATCTGGGCATCTCATCAACATCGGAGTTTTTGTTTCGTTTGTTTCTTACTCGCTGTCGACGATAGTTATTCTACAACAAGACAAGAGAAAAGTCAAGCACTTTTTTAAAAAAAACTTAACTTTTTTTTGAAGGCGTGTTTTTTGCCCCAATTCATACAATTTGAACTCAGTCAAGAAGCAACTGTGTTCATGAGTATTCTACGCTATTAATGATTTGTCTTGCGGTTAATGAATTTTGTACGATACTTGGAATATACAATGGTTTGATCGGCATACAGACCATAATAACCAGACATTGCATAGCTTACTGCAATGGCTAAAATCATGTAATGTGCAGAGTCAAAGCCAAATAATTCAAAGGCAATCAAAATAGATGTAATAGGACAATTAGTGACACCGCAGAAAACGGCAACCATGCCCATTGCAGCACAGAGGGATGGGGCAAATCCAGCAAGGCTTCCAAAGAAACATCCAAATGCTGCTCCTACACAGAAGGAAGGAACAATTTCGCCGCCCTTGAATCCGCCGCCAAGTGTGACTGCTGTAAAGAGCATTTTAATAAGAAATGCTGCTGGGAATATGGTTTCTTCTTGAATAGACTGTTCAATCAGGTTGCTTCCGGAACCAAGATAGCTTTTGCCGTCTGGAAGAAGAAATGCAAATACGATAACAATCAGTGCAGAGACAATTGCGCGCAGGTAAACATTTTTTATGTATGTTTTTAAAAGACCTCCAACTTTGTGAAGGATAATGCATAAAAGTATGCTGACAGCGGCACATAGGATTCCAAGAAGAACTGTTTTTGCAGCACCGTCAATGGAAAATGAAGGAATACTTACGATTGTAAATTTTTCAGCATGAACACCAAACATAGAAGCAAGGTGAGCACCAATCAGCGCAGACATCACACAAGGAACTAATGCGGAATAATACATGATGCCGACACTGACCATTTCCATTGAAAAGACAGCAGCAGCCATCGGTGTACCAAAGAGAGCAGCAAAAGCAGCACTCATGCCGCACATGATCAGAACATGGCGGTCCTCATCATCAAGATGAACGATTTTTCCAAGAAGATTTCCAAGGCTGCCGCCGATCTGAAGTGCAGCACCCTCGCGTCCGGCAGATCCGCCGCACAGCTGTGTCAGAATCGTAGAGATAAAAATAAGAGGTGCAACACGCGCTGGTGTCTCTTCATTTGCATGAATCGAGGCAATAACAAAATTTGTACCGCGGTCATTTGACTGTCCGCAAAAATGATAAAGAGCAGTGATTGCAAGACCAGCAACTGGAAGCAGGAATAAAAGCCAGCTGTACGAAGCGCGAAGCTGTATCGCCTTGCCAAGCAAAGTAGCAAATAGTGTTGATACGCCTCCAATCAGAAGACCTGACAAAAGTGAAAATCCAGTCCATTTAAGAAGAACCAGAAGATTCTGGCCGATGTTGGTCAGATAGCATTTGCGGGCAAATTCCCGCAGCTTAGGGGAAAACATAGGCATGACCTCCAAAGAAACTGTTTATAGGAAGCAGCAAAGATGCTGTACCGTTCCAATCCTAGCAGAAACAGCATGGAAAGTCAACGAAACAAAAAGATCATGTTCCATTTTGTCTGTACTGAGCCGGTGTCATTTTAGCTCTTTTTTTAAAAGTTATGCAAAAGGCACTTTCACTTGAAAAGCCACATGAAAAACAGATATTCTTGACAGACATGGCAGTGTTGCGAAGCAGGTAACGTGCATTACTTAGCCTCGTATTTATGACATACTCATGTGGTGTAAAGCCAGTCTCTCGTTTGAATACACGAATAAAGTGGTAAGAGCTTAATCCTGCAGCAGATGCGAGCACTTTGTCTGGCAGATCTTCTTTAAAATGTTCATTGATATAGGAAATGACAGTCTCAATCATATCTGTGCTGTCATTTTTTTTATCGGCAGCACTGTAGAGCAGAAAGCTTGTCAAAATATCATTAATATATTTAGAAAGAAGAGCTTCCTTAATCAAAGAACGACAAAAACTGTCAATGATAGCTTCAAGCTTGTTTGTGGCTGGCGCAGGATTTCCAATAGAAAATACAGTGCCAAGATGTGAGACGATAGATTCAAAAAAGTTTTTGGCAAGAGGTCCGTCAAAATGGCACCAGAGACATTCACTGCCTGTTTTTGTGCCATAGCTGTGCGGTTCATAGCAATTAATCAAAATAAACTCATCAGCTTTTGCATCAAAGCTTTCGTCTTTTGTTTGTACATACATGCTTCCTTTTTTGACATAAATAAGAAGAAAGCTGTCAAAAGAAGCGCGGTGCAGATGATAGCCTGGTGCATAGAAAAAATGACCGCATGTAAGCGGATAAAAAAACATGCTTCGTCCCAAGAGACTTGGCGAGTAGACATAATATGTTGATTCAGGTTCAATAAAGGGTTCGTGCGATTTCATAAAAATCTCCTTTTTTATAGTTACAGTTCATGGATAAGCCAATATTGCAGCAAATAATTTTGCATGGCTCTGAATAATTACATTTTAACTTAGAATACAGGAAAAAACAACAGAGCAATATTTTAAAACACAACCGCAACGAAAGATAATGTATTTCAAGCAAAACAGTAGTATAGTAAAAGTAAATATTGAAAGTAAAAAAACAATATTGAAAATGATAGAAAGATTCAAGCAAATAAATAATAACAGAAAATAATAGCGAAACAGGAGGCAATTATGCAAAAGGCAAGTGTATGGGCAGAAAAAGTCATGATTCCTACATATGAGATTGGAGAGGCGGAGAAGAATCCGATTTTTCTGGAAAAACGTGTGTATCAGGGAAGCTGCGGAAAGGTATACCCGTATCCGACGATTGAAAAAATAAGTGATGAGAAGAAGGATAAGGAATATACGGCAGTATGGCTGGAAAATGAGTACATTAAGGTTATGGTTCTTCCAGAGCTTGGCGGACGAATCCAGAGGGCATATGATAAAACAAATGATTATGACTTTGTTTACTATAACCAGGTGATCAAGCCGGCACTTGTTGGTTTGACGGGACCGTGGATTTCAGGAGGTATTGAATTTAACTGGCCGCAGCATCATCGTCCGACAACATTTCTTCCAGTTGATTATGAAATTCAAGAAAATGAGGATGGAAGCGTTTCTGTTTTATGTCATGACGTGGATCAGATGTATGGAACAAAGGGACTTATGAGAATTAGCGTATACCCGGGAAAAGCTTATATTGAAATCAAGGGACAGCTGTATAACCGCACATCACTTCCGCAGACATTTCTTTGGTGGGCAAATCCAGCAGTTCCTGTTAATGACAACACACAGTCCATTTTCCCACCAGATGTTCACGCTGTTATGGATCATGGAAAGAGAGATGTTTCTCGTTTCCCAATCGCGACAGGTGTTTATTATAAGAAGGATTACAGCGAAGGCGTAGATATTTCTCGTTACAAGAATATTCCAGTACCGACTTCTTACATGGCAGAAAAGTCAAAGTATGATTTTGTCGGAGGCTATGACTATGGAAAGCATGCAGGTATTTTGCATGTGGCAGACCATCATGTTTCACCGGGAAAGAAGCAGTGGACCTGGGGCTGCGGCGATTTTGGAAAGGCATGGGATCGCAACCTGACTGATGAGGATGGTCCATATGTAGAGCTGATGACAGGTATGTTTACAGATAATCAGCCTGATTTTACATGGTTAAAGCCGTTTGAGGAGAAAACATTTACACAGTATTTTATGCCATACAAGGAAGTTGGACAGGTAAAGAACGCATCAAAGGAAGCTGCTGTTTCACTCTCGGCAGCAAATGATGCAGCAACTGGAAAGAAGACTGCAAAGATTATTGTCTATGCAACAGCTGTATATGAAAAAGCAAGAATTATTCTGACAGGAAAAGACGGCGTGCTGTGTGATGAGAGCGCAATGATTTCTCCTGTTGACATTTTTGAAAAGAGTGTAGTACTGCCAGATGATACGCAGGAAGAAGATCTGAAAGTTGAAGTTTGTGCAGATGGCAGAAGCTTAATTGCATACCAGCCAGAGAAGGAAGAAATTCCAAAGCTTCCAGATCCGGCAAAGGCAGCAGATGAACCGTCAAAGATCATGACAAATGAGGAACTGTATTTAACGGGACAGCATATTGAACAGTACCGTCATGCAACATGGAGACCTGATCCTTATTATTTAGAGGGATTAAAGCGTGATCCAGATGATATTCGCATTAACAATGCATATGGTATGCTCTTGATGAGAAGAGGCTTATTTAAGGAGGCAGAACCTTATTTTAGAACAGCTATTAAGCGCCTGACCTGGAAGAATCCTAATCCATACAACAGCGAAGCATATTATCTGTTGGGACTTGATTTGTGTTACCTTGGAAGAGAAGATGAGGCTTATGATGCTTTTTATAAGGCAGCATGGAGCAATGAACAGCAGGAAATGTCATTATATTATATGGCAGCGCTTGCGGCAAAGAAAGGTCAATTTGAAACTGCGCTTGAGCACATTGATCGATCACTTGTTAAGAATGCGCATAATATTAAGGCAAGAGGATTACGTGCATGGCTTCTTGCAAAGCTTGGAAAAGAAAAGGCTGCAGCTCGTATGCTCGAGGATAATTTAGAACTTGATCCATTTGATTTTGTATCTGGTTTTGAGGCAATAAAGGCAGAGAATGATTCAGAAAAGAAACAGAAAATGCTTGATGACTTGAATGGACTGATGCGTAATTTCCAGGAAAATTATTTGATGACAGCAAGAGATTTTGCGCAGTGGGGCGCATATGAGGACGCTGTTTTAGTTTTAAAGCAGTGCACAAAGAAATATCCGATGCTGTATTATTATGCAGCTTATTATGAAGAAAAAATGGGTGAAGATGAGGCAGCAAAGAAGTCACTTGAGAAGGCAGAAAGCTGTGCTTTCGATTATTGCTTCCCGAATAAGCTTGATGATATTGCTGTACTTACATTTGCGATTGAAAATGGCTGCAAAAAGAAGGCGCCTTATTACCTGGGCAATCTTTTCTATGATAAATTACAATGGAAGAAATCTGTTGAATTGTGGGAAATGTCTGAGAAGGCAGATGACACATTTTCAATCGTTCATAGAAACCTTGCACTGGCTTATTACAACAAGATGGGTGATTCTAAGGCAGCTAAGCGTGAGCTAGAGAAAGCATTTTCATTAAATCGCAAGGATGCCCGTATTTTCCTTGAATTAGATCAGCTTTACAAAAAGCTTGGATATAGCTTCAAAGAGCGTTTAGCAAAATATGATGAAGATCCATCTCTTGCAGAGAGCCGTGATGATTTGTATATTGAATATATTACTCTTATGAATATGTGCGGAGAATATGAACGCGCTTATCGCTGCATTATGGGACGCCGTTTCCATCCGTGGGAGGGCGGCGAAGGAAAGATTACAACGCAGTATACTATTTCCTTACTCGAGATGGCAAAACAGTGCTTGGCATCAGAAAAATATGAACAGGCAGAGAAGTTGCTTAAAAAAGCACTTGTATATCCAGAAAATCTTGGAGAAGGCAAGCTAGAGGGAACAAAGGATAATCATCTGTTTTATCATCTTGGACTTGCGCTTGAAGCACAGGGAAAACATGATGAAGCAAAAACATGTTTTGAGACTGCGACGATTGGAACAGATGAACCAGCGGGTGCTATGTACTATAATGATCAGCCGGCTGATATGATTCTCTATCAGGGACTTGCATTTGAAAAATTAGGAAAAACAAGAGAGGCAAAATCACGTTTTTATCGTCTGATTGATTACGGTGAGCAGCATTTAAATGATGAGGGCAAGATTGAATACTTTGCTGTATCACTTCCAGATTTTCTGATCTTTGATGAGGATTATACAAAGAAAAATCGTGCACACTGCTGTTATCTGATGGCACTTGGAAATATTGGCTTACAGAACCGCGAAAAGGCAGCAGAGTTTTTAAAGGAGGCGCTTGAAATAGAGCCGTCTCATATGATGGCAACATTATATCAGAAACAATAAATGTTAAACAAAAAGCGAGGAAAATCATGAGACTAGTAGATTTAACAACAAATCCCTGGCAGCTTAAGCTGCCAGGAGAGAATGAAGCTTCTCTAAATAAAATGGTATATCTGCCAGGAACACTTGATGAGTTTGGAGTCGGTCATGAAGACCGGCTCGATAACTCATGCCATCCGGATGAGACAACTGCGCAGAGTTTTGATGATGATGTGATAGCAACACGATTTACAAGAAAGCATACATATGAAGGTCCGGCATATTTTGAACAGGAAATTACGATTGCGCCAGCAGAAAAATGCCGCACTTTCTTTGAAATTGAGCGTGCCAGATGTGTGCGTGTTTATTTAGACGGTGAAGAAATTTCATCATACGAGGAACAGACAATAAGCACACCGCATGTATTTGAACTGACAGGTCATGAAGGCACTCATAGACTTCGCGTTGAGTCAGATAACAGTTATCCGGGTCTGCCGCACGATGCGATTGTCTATTCATCGGCAGCAACAGATGAGACACAGACAAATTGGAACGGACTTCTTGGTTATATTCGTCTTCGTGAGGAAAATAAGTCATTTTTATCGCAGGTGCGCGTGTATCCTAAGGATGGAGGAAAGCTTTGCGCAGAGATAGATCTTGATACATATGATGAACCATTTGAAGGCATGCTTGTTTTAAAAAGCAGTGCACTTGCGCAGGACTATGAGCAAAAAATTAGAGTAACGACTTCAAATTCCAGAAAAACAATTGTGGCAGAGGATTTACTTATTTCATCATCAGCAGTAAACTGGGATGAATATGATGGAAAGTTATATGAACTGACAGCTGTACTATATAAAAATGATTTGCAGTCATCTGAAAGTGAAAAAGCAGATGAAAAGACAGTTAGCTTCGGCATTCGTACATTTGGTGATGATGGATATGGTCATCTGTCATTAAACGGCAGAAGAATTTTCCTTAGGAGTGAGGCAAACTGTGCAGAGTTTCCAGAGACGGGCTATATTCCAATGGAAAAGGAAGCGTGGAAGAATATTTTGCAGACATATAAGGATTATGGCATCAATATGGTGCGCTTCCATTCACATTGTCCGCCAGAGGCAGCATTTTTTGCAGCTGATGAGATGGGCATTTTGATGCAGCCAGAGCTTTCTCACTGGGATCCAAAGCATGCATTTGAATTTGATGAAAGTTTCTCGTATTATCAAAAGGAACTGCGCCAAATTATAAAAGTACTTGCAAATCATCCATCCTTTGTCATGCTGACATTTGGAAATGAGCTTCATTGCGGAGAGCTTGGCACAAGCAGAATGCACAAGATGCTGCAGGATGCAAAAAAACAGGATCCGACAAGACTTTATGCTAATGCGTCAAATGCACATTATGGAAATGAAGGATGCGATGAAGAGAGTGATTTCTATGCATCACAAAGCTTTTATGATTATAGAATAAGAGGAACGCTTGCAGGAAATCCAGAGACACCAGAGGAAGCAGCTAAAGTTGACGCTTACGAAAAGGCAAATGGAAAGCTGGCAAAGGTTAACATTAAGGGCTACATCAATAATCAGTATCCAAATGCGAAGACAAACTTTGATGAAACCTTAAGAAAAATTCGAGAGCAGTATAAAAAGCCAGTGTTTAGCTTTGAAGTTGGCCAGTTTGAAGTTCTTCCTGATTTTGATGAGCTTGCACATTTTAAGGGGATTTCTGATCCGGCAAATTACAGACGTATTCAGCGTATGGTTCGCGAAAAGGGATTAGAGCCTGTTTGGAAGAAGTACGTTGAGGCAACTGGAGAACTCTCAAGGCTTTGTTACCGAGAGGAAATCGAAGCTGCGATGCGTACAAAGGATCTGTCTGGTATTTCACTTCTTGGACTGCAGGATTTTCCAGGACAGGGAACTGCTCTTGTGGGAATGCTTGATTCGCATTTAGAGCCAAAGCCATTTGATTTTGCAAAACCAGAAAAATTCAGAGCTTTCTTTAAAGAACAGCTTGTATTAGTTGGTCTTGAAAAGTATACTTATGAAGAGGGTGAGACACTTTGTGCAGATGTGCAGATAGCCAATTATGGAAAGACAGACTGTGATGGAGATCTGGAGTGGACATTGTGGGCATATATGCCTGATGAAAGCTTAGGTGAAGAAAATTCAGATGAAATAAGCTCAGATGAAGCAAAGTTAAATGTAAGAAAGATTGCTGTAAAGAGCGGCCGAATGAGCGCTGTTTTATGCCCAAAGGGAACACTTAGCAAAGCAGGAACATTAAAGATTGAACTGAATCATAAAATTACAGCACCAGTTCGCTGTGATCTTACTGTTAAGATTGCAGATGCAGTTAATTCATATCCGATTTGGATTTATAAGAATGAAATGCCAAAATGCCCAGAAAGCGTTTATGAAACAACTAAGTTGGATTCGCAGGCAAAGAAGGTGCTTGATAACGGCGGTATAGTGTATTATTCGCCAAAGTCAGAAGAAAGCTCCTTTAATAATTCAATTCGTGCTCAATTCTCAACAGATTTCTGGTCTGTTGGAACGTTTGGAAGACAGGAAGGTGCGATGGGACAGCTGATTCAAAAAGATCATCCATTGTTTAAGGATTTTCCAACAGAGAGCTATACAAATTGGCAGTGGTGGCCAATGGCAAATCAAAGAGCTGTCATACTGCCAGATACAGTAAAACAGCCATTTGATTCTATTATTACAGAAATGGACAGCTATGCATTTTTAAGACCAATGGCGCAGCTGTTTGAGTGCCGCGTCGGAAATGGAAAACTTCTCTATTCCACACTTGGACTTCAGGATTTGCAGCAGTATCCAGAAGGAAAAGCGCTTCTTAGATCAATTTATAAGTATCTGGATTTAGAGACATTTGCACCAAAGCAGAGCATAGAGTGGGAGACGTTAGTAAGTATCTAATATTAGACTAGGTGATTTTTGGGAGGAGTGCATATGAGACGAATATTAGTTAAGTCATTAAATGAAGCTTTTGATTTTGTGATGGATCATTATTATCCGGCAGGATGTGAGGAGGACGCAAAAAGAAAAGATACATATGCAGTCATTTCAATTCAGGATACTCACACGGGTGGTTTTGGTGTCACCTTTGCAGAAAATAAATTTTGTAAAGGCGTTCTTACTTTATATTTTGATGATGTGGTGAAGGAAACAAAAGGTGCTGTATTGTTTGATGAAAATATGGCAGATTCTGTTATCGCATTTATTCGCAGTCATATGGATGTAGATACGCTGTTAATTCACTGCTATGCCGGACAGTCAAGATCGCGTGCAATAGGAGCATTTGCGAAAAAAATGATGGGAAAGAGCAATCAAACATATTTTTCGGCAGATAAGCTTTGGGCAGGCACACCAAATGAGCATGTTTATAATATGTTGGAGGATGCTTGGTTTAGAGATATGTTGGGATGAATCCTACAGATAATACTAGAATTTTCTAGTCATATATGGTATTATAGGGACAGTTGAAAAAAATGACAATATATGGAGGGCAAAACAGTGAGTGATTATACGTTAAATACAAAATGTGTGCAGGCAGGCTATACGCCAGGAAATGGAGAACCGCGTCAGATTCCGATTATTCAGTCTACGACATTTAAGTATGATACGAGTGAGGATATGGGCAAGTTATTTGATTTGGAAGCATCCGGTTATTTTTACAGCCGTTTACAGAACCCAACAAATGATTATGTTGCAGCAAAGATTGCAGAACTTGAAGGCGGTGCAGCAGCAATGCTGACTTCATCAGGACAGGCAGCAAACTTTTTCGCTCTGTTTAATATTTGTGAGTGCGGCAGTCATATCGTAGCTTCTTCATCTATTTATGGCGGAACTTATAACCTGATTGCTGTAACACTGGCAAAGATGGGTATTCATGCTACTTTTGTTTCTCCTGATTGTACAGAGGAAGAATTAAATGCAGCATTTACAGAAGATACCAGAGCTGTATTTGGTGAGACTATCGCAAATCCGGCACTGACAGTTCTTGATATTGAAAAGTTTGCAAAGGCCGCTCATGCACATGGCGTTCCGTTAATTGTGGATAACACATTCCCGACTCCGGTAAACTGCCGTCCAATCGAGTGGGGTGCAGATATCGTAACACATTCCACAACAAAATATATGGATGGACATGGTGCGGCACTTGGCGGTGCAATTGTAGATGGCGGTCATTTTGACTGGATGGCTCATGCAGACAAATTCCCAGGTTTGTGTACACCTGATGAATCTTATCATGGAGTTACATATGCAGAGAAATTTGGCATGGGTGGTGCTTTTATAACAAAGTGTACATCTCAGCTGATGCGTGACCTTGGATGTATCCAGTCTCCACAGAATGCGTTTATCTTAAATCTTGGTCTGGAGTCACTTCATGTAAGAATGCCGCGTCACGTTGAAAATGGACAGGCCATAGCAGAGTTTTTACAGGCACAGCCGCAGGTTGCTTATGTAAATTATCCGGGACTGCCTACAGACAAGTACTATGAGCGCGCAAAGAAGTATCTTCCAAATGGAGGATGCGGTGTCGTTTCATTTGAGTTAAAGGGTGGTCGTGCAGCAGCAGAGACATTTATGAAGCACTTAAAGCTTGCAGCAATCGAGACACATGTTGCAGATGCACGTACATGCTGCTTAAACCCAGCAACATCCACACATCGCCAGATGAATGACGAGCAGTTAGCAGCAGCTGGTGTTCCGGCAGGACTGGTTCGTATTTCTTGCGGACTGGAAGATAAGAAAGATCTGATTGCAGATCTGGCACAGGCATTGGCAGCAATTGAATAAGCAATAAAAACAGTGGGGCAGAGAATTTTTTTAATTCTTGCCCCATTATTATTATTTTGATTTACTTTATGCGCCTAATTAGTTTGTTGGGAATCCAGCCTGTTTTAATGCATCAAGCACAGCTTTTTTGATTCCATTTGAGCTGTAGGTTGCACCGGAAACTGCATCAACATCGGTATTTTGTGCTTCAAGAATTTCAGAAACAACCTTGTCTTTGCATTTATCGAAGTACCACAGGTCGCTCTCGGCACTGTTGCAGGAAATATCAGTGATTTTGCCATCCTTGATTGTGACTGTTGCCTTTACAGCGCCATCATAGCCGTAGGCTTTTCCCTCATAAACGCCATCGGTGAGAGTCGTATCATCAAAAGATTGAGAAACCTCTGTGGAAACAATCTCAGATTCAATAGTTGTATTTTCAGTCATTTCTGTATTTGAATTGCTATCAGCTATAGTATCTTTTGGGCTTGAAACGGCGCAGATAATAACCATAACAGCAAGAAATAACCCAAAGCAAATGGATGTAAATTCACGGCGGTGTTCTGGCTTTTTCTTTAAGAAATACCATTTGCGTATTCTGCAGATTGCATATCCAAGGAAAATTGCCGTGTAAACAATTACAGAAAAGTAGTAGCCATCCTTGCCATCTTTGGCAAGCGGAATAAATAATAGCATAATGTGGAGGTAGAGCAGCGCGTAAAACAGGTAGGCAAAGCGCTGGATCTGCTTCCACTTTTTTGCTTTCATGCGCTTACGAATCTTTGGAAAAGAAAGGATAGTAAGCGGAATCATAATAATAAGAAGAACAATAGTAATGATGCAGGCAGCAAATTGATTGGCAGGAAGTGCGGATGCATCAGTAAAGAAACGCACGAAATAAGTTCTTCCGTAGCCAATGTTGTGACCAAGCGTCAGCATTGCGGCAAAGATGGAAAGCTCACCGCGCACTGGCATTAAGCGCTTAATCAGCCAAGAACCGTTAGAGAAGGCACCTGTCCACATGACAATACACCAGAGTGCGCATGAAAGGGCACCGCGGCGAAATAGATCAAGAAGAAAAGTGACAGCCTCTGGAAGGCTTCGTGAAAAAGGAAATAGTGATACAAAAAGTGTAAGCACAAGTGCACCGATGTACCACGGATACGGATGACGTTTGATCGTGGATTTTGCAGTCAGTGCAAAGATTGATGCGATTATCAGTGAAAAAATAAATAACATAGATATTTGATTACCTCCGTGTATACGATTTATATTATAAGGAATAAATGTAGTGTAACATAAGAAAAAATACATCACAAGCAAACAGGAAACACAAAAAAGACGAAAAAAAGACATAAAGTTAGCGCAAACTAACAAGAAATAGACAAAAATAAAGAAAGGCAGTTCATATAAGAGGAAAAGTATAATTGAAAATTGTTAGAAATAACTAACTCAGGCTTACAATAAAATATGTGGAAAACGTCAAATTGCTGTTTTTATATAAATAACCTTTTTTTCTCAATAAGGGTGTTGATTTTTATGATCATGTTAGAATATACTAACTGCCATCGGCAATATAAAGTTAAAGGAGATATCATTTATGAGAACAAAAATGGCATTAGCTGTGTTGGCGGCAAGTACAATAGCAGCAGGAAATATGAGTGCTTTTGGAGGAGTTTTAAAGAGTGAGAGCACACCGGCAACAAGCGAGGCACAGACAGAGGAAGCTTCTGGTGCAGAGGATGAGGCACAGACAGTGAGCATTGAGACAAGTGAATATTACTTTGGTAAGATTAATGTTCCATATGCAGATTTTTATTATGGAGAGATCAATCATGTACAGCCAGAGGCACTTGAGGATGCAGCTGCAGGTCAGTATGATGCAGAGGATAAGGTAACGGCTGCAGGTCTTCGTGAGGAAGGCATTTATGATTCTGTTACTTCTGCGACAAGCCAGAAATCTCAGCGCTTTGAAAAAAGCTATTTTGAGCAGAATGGCGATGGAACCGATATTTTAGGACCATCCAGTGTAAATGTGGCAATTCCAAAGACATTGTATGATGATGTAAAGGCAGCAATCGAAGCTGGTACTGAGTGCAGCAATCCACTTGTTGAGTTCGTATCATCACTTGAAGAAGTATCAGAAGAAGTTCCGGCTGAGTATAAGGTAATCAATTCTGATGGTACCTTAAGCCAGACAATTGGAACAACTAAAGAGGCAGAAAATGTAACAGTTTCCTTTGCAACAGTTTCGACATGGGGCAATTATCAAATCGACTTTGACGGTCTTGAGATTGAATCTGCTGATATTCAGGGTGCACTTCTTGAAACATCTGATGGAGAAATTTATGGACTTGAGCATTTGGATAACTTATGGCTGCGTGCAAATGAGATTGCATTTGCGGCAGAAGAGATGACTGAGCCACATGGAAATACACCGTCATGGCAGCGTTTTGCTGACATTCAGGGAAAGACAATCACAAAGGTAACTTACATGCTGGCGGACCAGGATGATATCTCTATTGAGACTGATCTGTACTGCAAGGAGCTTCTTGGAGAAGAATATTCCATTACAACAGATGAGAGTGTTACTTATCAGAAGGATGGCACTGCAATCAACATCACATATACAACACCAGATGACAGCGATTATAGTGTAGAGGCTGTCGCAGCAGGACGTACTGCCGTAGAAGATGGACTTTACAGTGTAGATGACAACGTAATTACTCTGAGCGGTGATTTAAAGCCAGGCAGCTATACAGTTACCTTCTCAGATGACAAGTATGCAAGCAAGAAGTCAAGTACACTTGTTGAGTCTGGCTTAGAGGAAGGCAGTGTTTCTATCGAAAATAATGCAGTTGTAATCGCAGATAATGAGCAGGGACTGACTGGTGCAGACTATGCGGCACAGGTAACAAGTGTTATTGTAAATGGCGAGCCAGTAAAGGCCAAGGGCATTGCAGGTATCTTATTCAATGAGGATGGAAGCATAAATCTGGATGCTGAAATTGAAGGTCAGGATGGAAACGTTAAGGTATTTGACGGAAGTGATTCTTATGAGATCGAGTTGGAAGCAACTGGATATCCAGCTGTAAAGGGAACTGTAACAGCACAGTAACGGAGCAATTCGTGGATATCAGTTGGGGGCAAAATACCTTTTGACCCCAACATCATTTGAAATAATATATAGTAAGCAAAAGGCTGGCTGCCATATGACTAGTAGCCAGCCTTTTTGCAGAATATAGAACAGCAACAAATTAGAGAAAGGAAGATTTTCATGAATCGAAAGAAAAGCTTTGCCAGCCTTTTGAAAATAACTTGTGTTATGGTCTGTTCATGCATTGGCACACAGTTTGTTTGGGCTGATAAGACTGACAGCGAGAGCATAACAGATACTGCAATGGGAACAGACTGCAGCGTCCGTGTTTATGGTTCGGATGGAACTGCAAAAGATATTATGGACATGCTTTCTGATATTGAAAACAAATATTTATCATGGCGCATTGAAGGCAGCGATATTGCCAATATCAATGAAAATGCATTAGAGAACGAGCCTGTTATGCCATCAAAGTGGACATATGGCTATCTGGAAAATGTGCTTGATCTTGCAAGAGAAAGTAGCGGTGCATTTGATCCGACATTAGGCCGCGTGTCACAGCTTTGGAATCTGGAAAGTGACAATCCCTATATTCCATCAAAAAGCGAACTGATAGAGCTTCTTTTAGAGACTGGCTGGAAAAAAATAAGTCTGGGTGACGGTGAAGTGTTTTTAAAAGATGGTGTGCAGATTGATCTTGGAGCAGTCGGAAAAGGAATCGGATGTGATGAAGCACGAAAAATGTTAGAAGAGACAGATGCTGATGCAGCAGTGGTATCTGTGGGCGGAAGTATTTTGACGTATGGAAAAAAGCCAGATGGAAAACCATGGAAGATCGGCATTGCAAATCCACGCAATGAAGATGGCGAATCGTATCTTGGTTCACTAACGATTGATGGAACATGCAGTATATCTACATCTGGAGATTATGAAAAATATGTGATTGAAGATGGTGTGCGCTATCATCATATTTTAGATCCAAAGACAGGATATCCGGCAGATAGCGGACTAATCTCTGTCACAATTGTCTGTGAAAAAGGATGGCTGAGCGATGGTCTGTCTACTGCATGCTTTGTGCTTGGTTATGAAGACAGCTTGCCGCTGTTAGAGACTTATCAGGCAGAGGCTGTGTTTGTAACCGAGGATAAAGAGGTAATTGTAACAGATGGATTAAAAGATATGTTTACATTGACAGATTCCTCGTATGAACAGGTGGAAGAATGAGAGAAAAGAAACGAGCAATTATAATCGCTTCAATACTAAGTTTGATATTTATATTGTCTGCGGTCTGGACTGCGCACCAATTTCTGGCAAAGCAAGAAGCGGCAAGCGCAGCAATTTATCAGAATGGCACATTAATTAAAATTATTTCAACTGATCATGAAGAGACATTTCGCATTGAAGATGGCGAAAACTGGAATGAGATTACTGTAGACAAAGACGGGATTCATGTGAACGGTGCGAGCTGCCCGGATAAGATTTGTATGCATACCGTGTGGAGAGGAAAAGGTTCTCTTCCGATTGTGTGTCTGCCAAATCATCTTGTGATCACGGCGGCACCAGAAGAAATGGATGATGAATTTGATGTGCTGACATACTAGAGTCAATGAAGTCAATATGTGATATGTAACTTCTATCAAATTAGGCAGAGTACCACGTACATAGGAGTTGCGTAGCGCATCGTGTGGAGACTTAATATATGTGGCAGCTACCTGATTTTATGTAAAAGAAAGAATAAATAAAAATGAAAACAAAGAAAAAAGATAAAATGAATAAAGCAGAGAAAGCAAATAAAATGGATATAAAAAAGATGACAGCACTTGCAATGTTTTCAGTGATTGCGCTTACAATCTTTATGGCAGAATCCATGATCGGACCGATTGTACCGATTCCAGGAATTAAGCTTGGACTAGCCAATATCGTAACACTTCTTGTACTGGTTTTATATGGACCAAAGGAAGCACTCTTTGTGCTGATCGTGCGAATCCTTCTTGGAAGCATGTTTGGCGGACAGATGATTTCATTTTTTTATAGTTTGTCTGGCGGTATTCTGTGTTGGCTTATCATGAGCCTTATTAGTGTGCTCCTTAAGAAAAAGTTTCTTGCGTTGATAAGCATGTGCGGAGCTGCTGCCCATAATATCGGACAAATTTTGGCTGCCATTGTGATTACACATTCTATAAGCGTAGTAGCATATTTACCTGTTTTGATGCTCAGCGCAATGATCACAGGTTGCTTTACTGGACTGGCAGCCCAGGTGTGCTCAAAGAGACTGCAGAGGATCCTAAGGGTGAGGTTTGAATAACATAAAATATTGATTTTGATTGTCTGTTGCGATATACTTTTGTGTATCGTAGCAGACAATTTTTGCTTAAAAGCAAATAAATGAAATGGAGAAAAAATGGCGAAATATATAGAACGCTGTGTAGAAGGAACTATACAAGAGAAGAATTGCTTTGTACATTTTGGACATAAAAATGAAGAATTACCAATGTCGATTGTTCAGGTAGGATGGCATCAGACAGATGGTGGATACGGGTATGGTCCAATGATTCGTGACCATTGGTTACTTCACTTCGTTTTAAAAGGAAATGGAGTTGTTCAGGTGGAAAATATGGAATATGAAGCAAGAGCAGCACAGATTTTTGCAATACGTCCACACCAGATCACATATTATGAAGCTTCAATAGGTGCACCTTGGGAATATTTTTACATTGGTTTTGAGGGAGGCTGGGCACCTCAAATTATGAAAGATATTGGATTTATTAACGATGATATAATTGTAATACAAATACCAAATACAGAAGAGATATTTAGACTTTTAAAAAAGATACGAAGATATATTAAGACATATTTAGAAGTCGGTGATGGTGTACTTGGAATACATGGCTGTATTTATGAGATTTTTCAACTGTTGAGTGAGGGGCGAAATGATGACCAAATTATTTCAGGATTTGAAAAGAATGATTTGCTGCAACACGAATATACTCGAACACTGATTTCGATTATTGAAACATCGTTTGCAGAAAAGATTAATATACAAGAATTGGCAAATCGTCTCCATTTAAATCGCTCGTATATGTCAGAATTGTTTTCAAAAGATACAGGAATGTCAATTAAAAGTTACTTGACAGAAAAGCGTATGCAGCGAGCCGCTATTATGTTACAAGATCCGAATCGTTCTGTTAAAAATGTAGCAGCATCATGCGGATTTGAAGATTCTTTGTATTTCTCAAGGGCATTTAGTAAATATTTTGGTATATCTCCACAACAATATAGAAGACAAATTTTAAAAGATGAGAAAAAATGAAAAAAGAATGCCGACATTTATCCATATTTGATAAACATTATTCTATGGATAAATTATGAAATTTAAATATATAATAGAGCCATCAAGATACAGAAAACAAAATACAAAGATAAAAGGAGACAATTTTATGAAGTTAAGAAAAATGTTGGGTATAGTTCCAGTAACATCAATGGTTTTAGGTATGGCTGTACCAGTAGTAGCAGAGCAAAATACTATAGCAGATGCATTTGGGTGGACAGTTCCAGAAGACACTTTAAATATCAGTGTATTTTTTGCAAATGATCATTTCAGTGTCGGTGAAGAAGCTGAGCAGGGAATAAAAAATATGCAGGCGTATCTGTTGAAAAATTTCAACATTGATTACGAGATTCGCACAACGGATGGAAGTGCAGAAGAGGAATTAAATTTAATGCTTGCTTCTGGTGAGTATCCAGATGTGATTATAGGAGCATCAACAACAATGCGCCAACGCTTTGTTGATCAGGGTCGTGTAGCAGAACTGACCGATTATTTAAATGAAGAGACATGTCCAGATTTGGTAGATCGTCTGGGTGATCTGCTCGGACTGTACGCAGATGAAAATGGTGCATATTATTATTTGCCAATGACATATTATAATTTGATGGATCTTCCAGACTATTCAGCTCATTTGCGTTTGGATGAAATGAAAGCAGCAGAAATTGATTATAGCACAATTAAGACCCCAGAAGATTTTTATAATGCTGCAATGAAAATTTATGAAGAAAATCCAACAGCAGAAGATGGTGAGAAAAGGTATTCATTAGGTTTGTACGGTCAGGGAATGCCAGAAGATTTAGGTGGATATTGGGGCTTAGAGCGTGGTTGGCAGGTTAATGATGATAAAACATTAACATATTGGACCGAAACAGAAGCCGGAAAGAAAATGGCAAAATATTTCAATGATTGGTGGCGTACTGGCACAATGGATCCAGATTCATTTACAGATGAGTGGGATGACCTTAAAACAAAAGTTTCTCAAAAACGAGAAGTTGCATTGATTGGTGGATGGTGGATTGGTCTGAATGGAGGATCAGAAGTCTGGAAATCAACAGAAGAAGATTGGAATTCTGACGAAACATATGTTTGCGTTGGATTTAAAGATGAAGATGCAAAGCAGGCAACAGCTACCGTGAAGAATAATGCTGGAGGAAGATGGACTTTTGTTACTGATAAATGTGAGAATGTAGAAGGCGTTATGCAATGGCTTAATTTTGTATCAACGGATTTGGGTACAGTTCTTACAAATTGGGGTCTGCCAAATGAAGTAGAATCTTATAAAAATCCAGGAACATATACAACTGAGTGGACATTGAATGATGATGGTACATGGGATATTGATCCGAAGGCTAAAGAGCAATTAATCTCAGAAACATGGGATTACAATGAAGCAGGTATTTATGGTGGTGATTCAGGGGTATTCGCAACAATGGCATATCAGGGACGTTTCGAAGATGGCGAGCATTGCTTATGGTTGAATCAGATGTGGTATTCTGAAAATCCATGGAAGAGCATTATGCTTGAAAATATGAAAGACACAATTGTAGATGGAACTCCGCTTCTCTTTGAAACACTTGTGATGAACGATGAAGTAACAATGGCAAAAACTGCAATTGAAGATGCATGGAAACAGTATTATCCGCTAGTTGTTATGTCTTCAACAGATGAAGAATTTGAACAGAATTGGGCAAATCTTCAGGCTGCTGTTCAGGCAGCTGGGCTGGATGTTTATACTGAATATAGGGTTTCTAATTATCAGGCAAATCTTGAATTGATGGAAAAATAAATAGTCTAATTCAATCTATACGAGTATAAAACATAAAAGTAAAATAAAAAGTGAACAGAGCCGCCGCATTTGTAATTGAAGCGGCGGCTCTAATATTTAATAGAAAGGAATATGAAATAATATGAGGCATTCTTTGAAAAAGCATCCCTTGATACAAAGTTTGAAAAAACAAAGACAGATGTGGTTAATCTGCATCCCAATTATTATATGGGTTGCAATTTTTTGCTATTATCCAATGTATGGATTGACGATGGCATTTGTTGATTATGTGCCTGGAAAAGAAATTTGGGAGTGTAAATTTGTTGGATTTAAGTATTTTAAGAATTTCTTTACAAGTACAGATTTTCCAAGACTGCTTAGAAATACACTTGCAATGTCTGGATTAAATATTACAATTGGATTTTTGATGCCGATTTTTTTTGCATTTTGTCTAAACGAGGTTGGAGGAACACGTCTGAAAAAATTTGTGCAGGCTGCAAGTTATCTGCCACATTTTATTAGTTGGGTTGTAGCAGGAACTATGGTAACTACTGTGCTTGGAACGGATGGAGTAATTAATGACTTATTACTTGCACTGGGGGTGTCTCAGACAAGAATTCAGTTTTTACAAAAGGGAGAATGGTATTGGGCAATTATAACGATTGTAAATATTTGGAAGGAATTAGGCTGGTCAGCAATTATTTATCTTAGTGCAATGGCAGGTGTGGATGAAGAGCTTTGCGAGGCCGGAGCTGTTGATGGAATGGGACGGCTTGATATGGCGATTCATATTACATTGCCAACAATTATGCCAACGATTATTTTACTGTGGATTATGCAGGTTGGAAATATTCTTTCAGCAGGCTTTGATCAGCATTTAATTATTGGAAATACAGTAACGCAGCGCTACTGGGATGTTATTGATACCTACGCATATCGCTATGGTGTGCAGAATGGTTATTATTCACTTGGAGCAGCGGTATCTATGATTAAATCAGTGATTGGATTTGCCCTTGTATTGATTACCAATGCGATTGCGCGTAAATTCAGCGATGTCGCACTGTTTTAACGGAGGACTATATGAGAAAAAGAGCATATTTAAAACAGACAAAAAGTGGAAAAGTATTTGATTGCTTCAATGGTATTTTTCTTGCTATTATAACATTTATAACCATTTATCCATTCTGGAATATGTTAGTGTTGTCATTCAACGATGGAACTGATGCAATTCTTGGAAAACTGTATTTTTGGCCTAGGGTGTGGACAACGGCGAACTATGAATATGTGCTTCGAAATGGGAAATTGCTTCATGGTGCTGTTATATCGGTACTTCGTGTGTTTGTTGGAACACTGACTGGCGTAATTTGTAATTCATTGCTTGGTTATATATGTGCAAACAAAAGTTTTTATGGACGCAAATTCATGCGAGTATTATTTTTAATTACTATGTATTTTAGCGGTGGTTTGATTCCAACGTATCTCCTTATGATTCGTCTTGGCTACATAAACTCTTTTGCTGTTTATATTGTTCCAGCATTGTTTTCTTCTTACTATATGCTGCTTGCATCAAGCTATTTCCAGTCCATTCCAGATGCATTATTTGAATCTGCTCGTATTGATGGTGCATCAGAACTCCGTAATTTTTGGAGTATTGCAGTACCGCTTGCAAAACCAATGCTTGCTTGTATTGCTGTTTATATTGCAGTTAATCATTGGAATAGTTGGTTTGATGTTTCGTTATATTCAAAAGATGGAACCTGGGATACGCTTCAAATTATTTTATATCGTTTATTAAATCAGGCATCGGCAAAATCAGAGATGATGAATCAACAGCAGTTGTATGCATCAATGAGAACGATTCAGCCAGAGACTGTGCGTGCAGCGATTACAGTAGTGGTTGTAGTACCGATTATATTTATTTATCCATTTTTCCAACGTTATTTTGTTGGTGGTATTACGTTAGGTGCCGTGAAGGGATAACATAAAAAAGATAAAATAATACAACGTAATAACGAGAAATGAGGATATCATATGAAAAAAATACATGAAAGCGAAAATATGTCGAGTGTGATTCAGTCACCGGCAATGCAGGCACCACCACCAAATAGGATGCTTGCATATCATTCAGATCCAATCCAAAAAAATCCGCCACAAGTACACAGTCGTATATGGCAAAAAGACAATGGAAGTTATGCAATTTCATATAATGGAATAGATTTGTTGACGTTTGATTTTTTAAATGAAACTGTTCCGATTTTGCGTTTTCATTCAGATGGTGATTTTCAGTCAGAACCATTTATTCAACAGTTTCAGATCTGGTCAAATACACCAGCCGAGTTGCGCGTGACAGTTAGTGCACCAATTGAGTGGTGGAATGTTCGGCCAACTCGCGCAGAGAAAGGGAAGGCGATTATTGGTCAGTTAGGCAGACCGCTTCTTTACGGCGTAAATGGAATTTATCTTCCAGATTGGGATTTGCTAGTTAGTTTGCACGGTGTACCATTTATATGGGAAGAGAGCAGAGTGCAGGAAAAGGATGGTATATATACTGCCAGTCTAATCGCGAAGATAGATGAATATCCATGGGTTATCCTGATTCGTCCACATTATTTTTCTGAACATCTCGGATTTGGAAATTATGAGCCTTGGAATCGTCGCCCTAAGAAAAATACGATTTGTGGATGGTGTTCCTGGGAAGCATATCACAGTGATGTGACTTTGGAAAATGTGATAGAGACATCAAAGGCTCTTGCACTGTTAAAACCATGGGGTATAGATTTGATGCAGCTTGATGATGGTTATCAGCAGACACAAGTGCCTATGCAAAAATTTGGGGAAGTTGGCGAGAGCTGGCTGAATACTAATGAAAAATTTCCTGGAGGCCATCCAGCCATTATAGAAGCAATGAAAGCTGGAGGTTTCACACCAGGTATATGGATTAATGCAACATTAACAAATAAAGAAAATTCAGAGTCAATTGGCTGTTGTATAAAAAATAAAAATGGTGAGCTTATTAAAGGTGATTGGATTCAGTATATTATGGATTGTACACCTGAGATGCTTAAAGTTCATGTGGAAAAATGTTATAGACAGTTGCGTGAACAGGGATACAAATATTTTAAAATTGATTCGATTCGTCATTTGCTTTATGATGGACTTGAGGAAGCAGTACGCCAAGGTTTAATGACGACAGCGGAGGCAAGAAAGCGTCATAAAGCTTATATGCAGGCAGCGAGAGATGGAATTGGAGAAGATATTTATTTGTTATCTTGTTGGGGAGTATTAAGCTCAAGTATTGGAATTTGTGACGCAATGCGAGTAGCAACAGATGCCAATCCTAGTTGGGGAGCATTTAGCATGCAGATAAGAGAAACTGCTCGTTGGTATTTTGCACAGCGTATTCTTTTTACTGTTGATCCAGATCACGTATGTGTGCGTGCACAGCTTCCGTGGGTACGTATGATGCTATCGCTTGTATCACTTAGCGGAGGGGTTATGATGATTTCTGATCCACCTCAGACATATGATTTGGAACGCATTGAGTTGATGAAGAAAACAATGCCACCACTTGAAGTACATTCTGGTGAAATAGGTCCTGTAGATTATAGTACGCCAGCTTGCACGCATATTCCGAAAACAAAATCAGAAAAAGAAGCATGTTATTCAATAGCTCATGAAGAAAAAGACGAATTATATCCAATGGGATCGTTATGGTCGATTCACATGGAGCAAGGGGGAAGAAATTGGTGCGTAATTCAACGTTGTGGAGTGATTCCATTATCTAAGATAGATGTGCCATTAGAAAATCTAAGTCTTGATCCATCAAGAATTTATTATGCATTTGATTTTTGGAAACAGCAAGCTTGGAAACAGACAGGAATATTAAATTTGCATGAGTTAGAACTTGGAGATTGTCAGGTTGTCACACTTACAGACATTACAAATAAATATGTGGCGTTGATAGGATCGAATCGTCATGTGAGTTGTGATGCAGTAAGTGTTATGTCTGAGTGTACTACAGATACGCAAAGAGGACGTGTTTATCGCTTGGCATTGAAAGGGTTTGAAGAACTTTGTGTGACTTATACGTTATATGTAGAAAAGGCAGATGAAATCACAAGAGAAGCAATTCATGCACATGGAATTCAAATAGTTTCTGTACAGGCATATACTGATATTTTGCAGTTGACAGTTGTTTTTGAAAAGAAGGAGGCTGTGTTAGAAATGAATATTTCATAATGTTCAGCGCAATCATCACAGGCTGCTTTACAGGACTAGCTGCCCATGTGTGCTCAAAGAGACTGCAAAAAATTTTAAAAATCTATTTTGAATAAGAAAAAAACTGATTTGTCAGGAAAGTTGGCAGGTCAGTTTTTTTTATTTTACCTAAAATTTACATAAATGCGTCGCAGACTTGACCGAGTGCTGTTACACTGCTTTGCGATAGGCAGAATATCAAATAAAAATGTAGCAAGGCACAGAAGGGAAAAGGCGCAAATATGCAAAAAGAAATTTTTATGAATAGGGAGCTTTCGTGGCTTAAATTTAACGAGCGTGTACTGGAGGAGGCAGAGAATATAAAGGTGCCGCTATGCGAGCGTCTTTCATTCGCGGCAATTTATCAGAGTAACTTGGATGAATTTTTCATGGTTCGTGTAGGATCACTTATTGATCAGGAACTGCTAGGAAAAGGAGAGCGTGAAAATAAGACACAGATGACGGCACAGGAGCAGATCCGTGCAATTTTACCGCGTGTTCAGGAATTAAATACGAGAAAGGATATCGTGTACACACAGATTATGCACAGCTTGGAAAAGCAGGGAGTGCGTCTGGTAGATTTTCATAAGATCACTCAACAGGAGAGTACACGACTCAGAGCATATTTTCAGGCAGAAATAGAGCCACTTTTATCTCCATCTATGATTGGAAAACGACAGACTTTTCCATTTTTAAGAAATCGCGAGCTTTATGCGGTGGCAGCGCTTGAGAATAAAAGCGGAAAAAAGCGTCTTGGCATTATTCCGTGTGTTAATACGGGATCAGGAAAAATTTTTCCAAGACTAATTAACGTCAAGGGAAGCGATATGTATATGCTCTCAGAGGATCTTATTCTTCATTATATGCCAAGGATTTTTAAAGGTTATCAGGTAAAGGAAAAGGCTATTATACGAATTACAAGAAATGCAGATATTGATGCAGATGCATTATATGATGAGGATCTTGATTACCGCGATTTTATGGAGAAACTGATTAAGAAAAGAAAGAAGCTGGCGCCGCTTCGTCTTGAAATTGAAGGTGATTTAAGCGGTGAAACAGTAAAGACGCTTTGTGGTCATCTTGATTTAAATTCCTGCTATGTGTATTATGCAAAGTCACCGCTTGATCTGTCCTTTGCCTATGAAATTCAGGATCTGCTTCGAAAAAATACACAGTTATTTTTTGAAAAGCGCGTACCGCAGAAGTCTCCTATGTTTAGTCAGGGTCAGCCAATCCTTGATCAAATCAGAAAAGAGGATAAATTACTGTCTTATCCATATGAAAGCATTAAGCCATTTTTGCAGATGCTTCATGAGGCGGCAAATGATCCAGATGTGATTTCAATTAAGATGACTCTTTATCGTATGGCAAGGCAGAGTAAGGTGGTAGAATATCTGATAGAGGCTGCAGAAAATGGCAAGGAAGTATTTGTACTTGTTGAATTAAAAGCGCGTTTTGACGAGGAAAATAATATTGAGTGGTCGCGTCTTCTCGAAGATGCAGGCTGCCGCGTTATTTATGGATTAGACGGCTATAAGGTGCATTCAAAGCTTTGCCTGATTACAAAGAGAAGCGAAGACAGAATTGAATATTATACGCAGGTAGGAACTGGAAATTATAATGAGAAGACCTCACGTTTGTATACTGATTTGTCATTTATGACATCAAATGTGCAGATTGGAATGGAAGCAGCAAGGATTTTCCAGGCGCTTGCAATGGGACAGACACCAGATGAACTGAAGCATTTGCTTGCAGCACCGAATTGTCTGCAAAATCGCGTAATAGAGATGATTGATGGCCAGATTGAGCTTGCAAAGAGCGGACAGCCTTCTTATATTGGTCTTAAGATGAATTCTCTGACAGATAAGAAGATTATGGATAAGCTGGTAGAAGCATCACAGGCAGGAGTGAAGATTGATATGGTCATTCGCGGAATATGCTGTCTGATTCCGGGAGTAAAGGGATATACAGAAAATATTAGTGTCAGAAGCATTGTAGGTCGTTTCCTTGAGCATTCAAGAATTTATATTTTTGGTGTAAAAGAAAATGCACGTGTATATATAGCATCAGCAGATTTCATGACAAGAAACACGCTTCGCCGTGTAGAGGTAGCAGCTCCAATTGAAAATGAAAAACTAAAAAAGCTTCTACTTGATATGTTTGATGTGATGCTTCGTGATAATCAGAAGGCAAGAGTCGAATTGCCAGATACGACATATGCGATGGCTTCTGCGCTAGAGCTTCAAAACGATCCGCCGCTTAATGCACAGGAATATTTTTACGATAAGGCATATGACGCGTGAACAGTAACGCAGAGAAAAACAACATTAGGCATAATAGAATAATCCATTGATTTTACAAGACCGCTGAGGTATACTTCTCTTATATCGCAGCGGTTTGTTTTTTGTTGTAAACCTATTTTGGAAAGCGGGTGAAACAATGGGAAATATTATGGATTATTTGAAATGGCGGGGTGATCTGACATTTTCGCAGGATGCTTTCAACGAGGTAGATAATTTGCTTTTGTCATATGTGGCATATGTGAATCTTGAGGGACTGTCTGTTGGTGCTGGCGAAGAGCGTGTGACACTTGAGGAGCTTTCAAGACGCTTTTTTGTGCTTCACAGCGAGGAAGAACTTGCTGCAGACAAGTCATTTACTAGACTGGCGCCGTATATAGTAAAAATGATGGCACAGTCGAACCGCTACCGTACATCTATCATTTCAAATTATGTCAATATGGTTAATCCACAGTTGGAGCTTCAATTTTCTGCCGTACAGCTTGATCTTTCAGATGGTTCAAAAAATTTTTGCTTCAGGGGAACGGATGACAATATTGTGGCATGGAAAGAGGACTTTAATCTAGGCCTTGGCGAAGTGCCAGCCCAAAAGTTGGCATCAGAATATTTGAACAGATTTGGTGTTGGTAAATCCCCTATTCGCGTAAGCGGTCATTCAAAAGGAGGCAATTTGGCAGTATATGCAGCAGCAGCCTGTAAAATAGAGGTGCAGGAACGCATTACAGATGTATATAGTAATGATGGTCCCGGATTTGTGCATGAGTTTGTGACGAGTGATTCATATAAGAAAATTCAAAATCGAATCCATCGCTATATTCCAGATTCATCCATCATAGGAATGCTTCTTGAAAATCCTGTAGAACCGCAAGTCATAAAAAGTACAGCTAAGGGAATCCTTCAGCACGATGCGATGAGCTGGCAAATAGAGGGTCCGCATTTTGTATCAGCAAGCTTAAGTGAATCAGCTATTTCACTCCATGAGACGCTTCATAACTGGCTTGAAAATATTGATGAGAATGCAAGGACACAGTTTGTCGATGATCTCTTTTCAATACTGGAATCGACTGGTGTGGATACATTGACGCAGGTGCAGGAAGGCGGATTAAAAAATGCGGCTGCAATGCTTCGTGAGCTTCACCAGATTGTACCAGGAACATGGTCAGAGCTGGAAAATCTGCTGAAGGCAGTTTTGCCATTTTCAGGTTTTCTGATCATGGGAAGACAAAAGACAGTGGACAGACAAAATATACCGCGCGCAGTGACAAGCCATAGAGCTGCACACATAAGCAATAAAAATCATAATGAAAACAAAGTGAAATAGGAGGAAAAAAGAAAATGAGTCAGAAAAAACAGGCTGCTTCATCAGCTAGGGCAGGGGGAATCACAGATGGTGTGATATGGGAGCAGCTGCTTGTCTTTTTCTTTCCGATTTTGTTCGGAGCATTTTTTCAACAGCTGTATAATACAGTTGACGCAGTTGTGGTGGGTCGTTTTACAGGTTCGCTTGAGCTGGCAGCCGTAGGTGGTTCTACTGGAACGATTATTAACCTTTTATTTGGTTTCTTTATTGGACTTTCTTCTGGTGCGACTGTTATCATTGCACAGTTTTACGGAGCAGGCGATAAGGAAATGGTAAGCCGAAGTGTCCATACGGCGATTGCGCTTTCCATTGCAGGCGGTGCGATTTTAAGTGCAATTGGATTTATTTTTGCAAGGACAGCACTTGAGTGGATGCAGACACCAGATACAGTGATTGATCTTGCAGAAACATATATCAAGATTTATTTTATCGGTATGATCCCGAATCTGTATTACAATATATGTGCAGCAATCCTTCGAGCTGTCGGAGATTCCAAGCGACCACTCTATATTTTGATTTTCTCTTGTCTTGTAAATATTGTGCTTGACCTTGTATTTGTCGTAGTGTTTCGCATGTCTGTTCAGGGAGTAGGAATTGCAACGATTCTTTCCCAGTTTATCAGTGCAGTACTAATCACATTCTGTCTGATGAGAACCAATGAGTGCTATCGCCTGAAGTGGAGTAAGGTTCGCTTCCATAAGATGCTGCTCATTCGTATCATTCAGATCGGTGTACCAGCAGGTTTACAGTCAGTTATGTATAACATAGCTAATATCATCATTCAGTCCAACGTAAATCTGCTTGGAAGCAATACAATGGCGGCATACACAGCATATTCTAAGATCGATGCGGTATTCTGGATGATCATGAATGCATTTGGTGTATCAGTATCCACATTTGCCGGTCAAAACTTCGGTGCAGGAAAGTTAGACCGTGTTCGCAAGAGTATGAAGATTTGCTTATGTATGGCACTTGGCGCAAGCATCGGATTAAGTGTAATTCTTCATTTCTTTGGACGATACGTCTATATGCTATTCACAACAGATGCGCAGGTTATCGAGATTGGAATGCAGATTTTATATTTCTTAACACCAATTTACTTTACATATGTCACAATTGAGGTAATTTCAGGAACAGTGCGTTCCATGGGCTTTGTATTCACACCAATGCTTATGACATGTGGCGGTGTGTGTGTGCTTCGTCTTTTATGGCTGTTTATTGCAGTTCCGCAAAATCGAACAATCACAAATATTTTATTTAGCTATCCATTGTCATGGGTAGTGACATCAATATTATTTATTATTTATTATATTTATTTAAATAAGACAGGAAAAATCGAGGCAGCAAGAGAACACAGTCTTGTATAAATGTTTATCAAACAAAAAATGAATTTAGGGCAGGCTGATTTATTTTACAGCCTGCCCTTTTGCCCCCTTCTTAAACAAAATTTAAAGATTTTCCCTGTTTATTCTTAAACTAAAAGATTGTATACTATGGACAGAAAAGAGAAAGGGCATTGAAAAAATGAGTATGAATAATAATGTTAATATAGATAAAAAAGAAACAGCAGCCTCTGCTGAAAAAATCGACAAGATCGTAATATGCGATGACGATAAGGATATTGTCAGGGCACTTCAGATTTACTTGTCGAACAGAAACTATGAGCTTCTATGCGCATATACGGGAAGAGAAGCACTTGATTTTGTAAAAAAAGGTGATGTATCGCTTGTTCTTCTTGATATTATGATGCCAGAGATGGATGGAATCACAGCGCTTCGCGCGATACGCGAAAAGAGTAATGTTCCAGTTATCTTAATAACTGCAAAAAGTGAAGACGCTGATAAGGTGCTAGGTCTTGATGTAGGTGCAGATGATTATATTACAAAACCATTTAATCCAATTGAGGTGTTGGCGAGAGTGCGTTCTCAGCTTCGCAGATACAATAAGTTGGGAGGCAGCGAAGACAGCAACAAAAAAGAAGTGCTTAGCTGTGGAGGTGTGACGCTTGATGATCGCACAAAGCAGGTCACAATGGACGGCGAAGAAGTATCACTCACTCCAACTGAATACGAAATCTTAAAATTTTTAATGTCTCATCCAAAGCAGGTCTTTTCACCAAGACAAATTTACAGCGAGGTTTGGAAGGATACGCCAATAGGAAGTGAGGGAACTGTAGCTGTACATATTCGCCACTTGCGAGAAAAGCTTGAGATAGAGCCATCAGATCCGAGACACTTTAAGGTTGTCTGGGGACAGGGCTATAAGTTTGAGTAAATGATTGTGATGAAAGTGGATAAATAATAGAGAAGCAGAGAGGTAAGTAGACAAGCAAAGAGGCGAATAGGAGTTCAGATTATGGGTAAATTTTTGCAAAGGTATGGTATTCTCTTTTTCTTTTGTGCAATGATGGGTGGAATCATTATGGTGGATTCGATTTTTGCCATCGCATTTACTGATAAGGAACGGGGATTGGCAACGGGATTTTCAGATTATACAATGAAAATTTCGATTCTGCAGGCAGATTCACAGGAAGCATTTCGGCAAAAAGAGTTCCTTTTATTTTTGCAGGAAAAAGCACAAATCGAAACCATAAATGTGTTAAAAGCAAATAGTCAAAATGGAGAGTTGCTTTATTCAAATGAGTTTGAATCAATGCAAAGCAACGCACTTGAGCAAGCGCCAGATACCGCAGTAACGGGAGTTTACTATCTAGATGGTGGGCAGAATACGAATTTGATATTTCAGGAATTACAAAATCAAATTTTAACAAAAAATCAATATGCGCAGATTGTTGTGTTAGAAGATTCTTCAAAGGGATATCTATTGGAACGATTGAAAAATTCACAAGATGCCACATATTATTTATTACAGATGGGGTTATTGGTATTGCTGAATTTGTTAAACTTTGGAAACGTTGCGAGTTGCTGGGCTAATTACAGAAGAACAGAGATTGCAGTAAGAAAAATGGTTGGCGGAACAGATGGAACAATATTTCGAAAAATAATGATTTTATTTGGTGCGGCAACAGGGCTATTTATTTTAAGTGGAATGATGATTGGAATCCTAATTGCGAAAAATCATATGGAAATCACGAGTATTGCATTGCTTTTTGGTATCATCAATTGTCTAATTCAATGGTTGATATTGATTCTATTTGGCGGATTATCAATCCACAGATATGTGAGAAAAAATATAATGGAGCTTCGAAAACAAAGTTGAAAGGTAAAAGAGAAACTATCAACTATCACTAATTTTGAAATGGAGCTGAGTAAAATGACAACTATAAAATATGCATTACGAGAGGTGCGAAAGTATTTTGGAAGGTATCTTCCAATTTATGCACAGATCATCACTTCCGTCCTATTATTTGCCTTCATTGCTGTAACATTTGATCAGGCGCGTGTGTTTTCTGCAAAAATGTATGAATATAGTGAGCATAAAAATATGTATGCAGTTGTTGATAAAACTGATGTACCTACTATTATGAATACATTGGTGGCAGAAGGTGCAGAAGAAAAATGCAAAGAGTTATACGAATATACAGCTAAGAATGTTGAAATGTATATTCATATGAAAGACAAGGTGCGTTGGAACGGAAAAGACATCGAAGTTTTACAGATCAATAAAAACTTTTTTGATCTGTATCAGATCAATTTGCAGCAAGGGCGTATCTTTTATGATAGCGAATGGAATGGACAAATCAATGAAGATGAGCCGATACCTGTTTTGGTGGGGTCTGAGGTAGCAGCAACGTATCCAATCGGAACAAGATTCACAAATGAGGTATCAGATAAGAGTCTATTTGAAATTGTAGGAGTACTGGATAAGGATGCTTTTTATTTAGAACCAGTTGTGGGAAATCGGATAATTTCACTTGATTCCGCGTTTATTATTCCTTGGATTCCAAGAGAATCTTTCAATAATGGCTATCGAAATGTAAATTTGTTTCATGTATTACAATTGGAAACAGATTCAGTTGAAGTACTGAATGATATTTCTGCAAAATCAAAAGAGCTTGGTTTATTTGATTTTGATTTTGTATCGTTTCGAGAGCAGATTGAAGTGGTGAATACTTATTATCAGAATGTGTATAGCAGAGATTGTGCAATGTTGGGTGCATTGCTTCTATATTGTGTCATAGGAAGTATAACGATGCTGCTTCAGTACATTAATACTCATATGAAGCAAAATTCAATCTATATGCTATGTGGTGCAACACAATACGAAATTGGTTTGCAAATGATGATCCAAATATTGGTGCCAATTTTGATTGGACTTATGTTTTCTGCAATTATTTTCAAAACAGCTTTTGCAGTGATAGCAGGAGGGCTGTTTGGAATTGTATTGTTAGGTGTCATTTTGTTTATACCATTGTTGAAATGGAATCGGATGGAAATCAGTCAGATTTTTAAAACTTATGAATGAAGGTGAAATCGTATGGATGTGAATAATGAAAAAAAAGCAATCATTGAGCTACAAGGAATCTGCAAATCGTTTTCAGTTGGAAAAAGAACAGCAAAGGTATTAAAAGGAATTGATTTGTCTATCAATAACGGTGAAATGACAGCTATTATGGGAGCCAGTGGATGCGGAAAATCAACACTGCTAAATATTATAGGATGTTTGGATGTTGCAGAATCGGGAGAGTATTGGCTAAAAGGAAAAAAAGTAACAGGAAAAAGCCAAAAAGAAATGGCCAAGATTCGAAATGAAATATTTGGTTATGTCATTCAGGATTTTGCATTGATTCGAGACGATACAGTACTCGAAAATATTCGGATACCACTGGATTACAGTAAAAAGAAAATTGACAAACTTCGAATTGATCAATTGTTAAAGTCATTAGGGTTGAAAAAGCTTCAAAAAATGCGTGTGAGCCTACTTTCAGGCGGAGAGCAACAGCGAACTGCGATTGCCAGGGCTTTAGTAAATGATCCGGAAATTTTACTGGCAGATGAGCCAACAGGAGCGCTTGATTCCAAGACGGGTCAGGAAGTCATGAATATTCTTCGAGAGATCTGTAACAAAGGCAAAACAATTGTAATCGTAACGCATGATGAAAAAATTGCACGACAGTGTGATCGAATCTTGTGTATGAAAGATGGAAAGATATGAGTAGCGATTTGCAAATTGTTGTGAATTTGAAAGGAGTATTTATGGGAAAATTAAAAGAAAAATTAAAGCCAGAAAAATTGTCTGCCACATTTCCAGCATACATAATAGCTTATTTTATGTGCATGATGACTGGCTTTTGTATGATCATGTTTTTTCGTGAGCTTATGTATCAGATTGGTATACTGAAGCGTTATGGTTTGGGAGAGATTGGAAATGTAGCATCTGCTTTATTGTTTGTTCTTGTATGTGCATTTTTCTTTTATCATGGTGCAAAGATTATTATTTGCCGTGCTCACAAAAAGGCCCAGAAAGAATTAAAGCATCCAAATGGGCTTTATGGCATGCCAATTGAATGCTGCGCAGCTATTTATTTTGCAGCAGAAGTAATTCTTCTTTGCATGTCAATAAGTTCGGGAGAGTACACATATATTGGAATGCTCGGTTCAGCTGTGCTAATGCATTTTTGTGAAAATATTGTTCAAAGAAAGGACAGAGGACTTCTTGCAAGCGGTTCTCTATATGAAAAGATAAATAGTGCAGCACAAAGAGCAGGAATTGTGATTCCTTTTATGGTCAGCTGCAGCATTGTAAGTGTACTTCTGTTTTTATTTTTGGCAAGTCTTTTTGCCAGTGTACGCAATTATAATGGAACAATCGGTTCTACGCTTCGTTTTTTGTTTTGTGCTGTGCTTGTGATTTTGATTCCAAGTGCATTCTGGTATCTTTGCTTGTGCTTTTACAAGCTAAAGATTGCAGGAGAAGCGCTTAGGGACGGACAGGACGGCTACCGCGTAGATACAAGCCATATGTGCGGTTCTTTAAGGGCACATGGAGAAGATTTAAATCGAATTGGTGAGGGAGTTAACAAGGCTGTTGAGGAACGATTAAAAAGTGAACGTCTTCGCACGGAGCTAATCACAAATGTTTCACATGATATTAAAACTCCTTTGACTTCTATTATAAACTATGCCGATTTAATCACTAAGGAAAAGACAGATAATCCAAATATACAAGAATATGCAGAGGTGCTTGGAAAGCAGTCGCAGAAATTGAAGCGTCTTATTGAAAATTTGATAGAGGCATCAAAGGCATCTACAGGAAATATTCATGTTGAAATAAAACCATGTAATTTAAATGTGCTTTTGGCGCAGATATCAGGTGAGTATGAGCAGCGTCTGGCTGAACAAAATTTGACACTCATTGCCTCATCATTACCAGACGATATTTTTGTTCTGGCAGATGGAAGTCAGCTGTGGCGTGTTTTCGATAATTTGCTTGGCAATATTTGTAAATATGCACTTGAAAATACACGTGTCTACATGGACGTGGCTGTGAAAGAGCACGATCAGGTAGAGATTACGCTGAAAAATATTTCAAAAAATCAGCTCAATTTATCAGAAGATGAGTTGTTTGAGCGCTTTAAAAGAGGCGATAATTCCAGAAGCACAAGTGGAAATGGTCTTGGACTTTCAATTGCACAGAGCCTGATGAGACTGCAGAATGGATCACTTCATCTTGTAACGGACGGTGATCTTTTCAAGGCAGTAGTAGCGCTTAATAAAACAGAGCATAGTTCGGATTTTTGACATACTCCCACGGTTAAAACCGTGGGATTCCTTAACTAGTTCCGGCAGCATCATTCAGTCTTATAGACTTAATTATAGCCACTGTGTTCAGGATTTATGCTGATGAGATTTCATACGACATATATTACTTTCTCAGCAAAAGACTTATGTCGGAGCCTTTTTTACTTTTTTAAATTAAAATCCAAAGCACTGCCGCATGGACAGTCCGTTTTTCTTCATACTCAGAATTAACTGATCATGTTTATCTGCGAATTTTTTAAATTCATACTTACATTTTTCTATATCCGGATGTTTCAATTCTGGATCTGCATTGTGAATTAAGAATGCAGAATACAAATCTCTTTGTATTATTCTTCCTCCGATCTGTTTTTCTCTTTGCGACAGAGAAATCTTTTCATAGTTTCCAGTTACATGATTATACTGACTTGCCTTAAACTCCTTTGTATCGACTTCTGCATAACCTCCTCCAACTGCTTCTGCCTTCTGCTTTAATTCCAGCAGAAACCTTGCCGGTGCACGACGACCGATGGATTTTCCGAATCGCTTTTTGCGTTTAAACTTCTGAATCAGTTTGATGCCGCCATTTTTCTGCCGAACTTCGGACACTGCTTCCTGACGTTTTGTTTCCTTTGCCCTTTTTTGAAGTGCCTGAAACTGCATCTTCTCAACCAGAAAGTACTTAGAATCAAGCAGCAGTTTATTACAAAGCTGTCTGTGGCTTCCCACGATATAATCATGTCTCTTTCGGTGAAGAGTCTTTAACATTCGGCTCATTTTCAGGTAGTTCTCTGAGTGCCTCCATGGTTCATGATTGGAGCGTTTGATCGTTCCATCCTCATTGTATTTATCCGGGTTGCTGATTCGTCTGGAGCGGTCCATGCTTTGGGAAAGCGCCTGAATCTTTTTTTCATATCGAATTGCTTTTGGTGCAAGTTCCTCCAGCACACAGGCGGTTTCTGAAACACCTGCTACTGTTGATACACCCGGATCAATGCCCATTGTGGATGTACCAATGGGACGTTTTCTTGCAGGTGCATCTTCCTTCAGAATAATCTCTGCATAGTATCGCCATCCGCTGGAAAACATCTTTTGCTTGATATTGCAATAGCAGACAGTTCCTTTCAGGGATTCCTCTACATAGCTGCGGCTGGAAGCTGATTTTGGAAGGAAGCATTTCAACGAAAGACCAACCCAGGAAACCATCATGGCCTCTGAATCAAAACAGGCACCATTCTTATTGGATTTTCCCCCAATCGTATCAAAATCCATGAAACGCTTAAAGCGAAGTGCCTTTCCGTTTCCAAACAGGCACTTCTCGACACCACACCATACACGGTCTGCTTCTGTCTGCACCTGCTGAGAGGAAAGGAGCTTGGAAAACTGTTTTCCACATACCTTCAGATAGCATTCAAGAGCGGATTTTGATAAACCATACGCACTGCGTCTTTCTGCCAGCTGTGCAGATAAAGCTTTCTTTTCTGCCTTATCTTCCTTTGACAGTTCTTCTTTTTTCGACAGTTTTTTAGATAATTCCATGTATTGCTGTCGCAGCGCTGCATAGTCTTTATCATACTGAAGGCGGACCATACATTTACGGGCATACTTCACACATACATTATGCAGATGTGCCAGTGCCCGAAAACGGCGGTCGATTTCATAGCGTTCATATTTTGATGGTTTTAATAAAAGCTGTACCGTATGCATGTATGCCCTCCTTTGCTTGCAAATACAAATATATGTTCCATATTGTTATATATAGTATAGCATACAGTACCAAAAATACAAACAGAAAATGGGCAGTTGCCTGTACAACATTTCGACAAAATTCGACATCATTGTCCGATAATTGCAAAAAGTTTCTTGGCTTTCCCGCCCGATTTTTGTAAACGGCTTCGCAAGCCAATTCACAATCCTTGTAACAAACAACCCTTTGGGATTCTTCCCAACCTGCTTCACGCTCTGAAAATCTACTTTCAGCATCATCGGATATATCATAACCCATATTAAAATGGCGATTGGTATTGATATCCGTACTATTTCAAGCTTTCCACAAAAATCTGGATTACCGGAAGGAATTTTCCAATCATACAAACTAATTTTACAATCATCGTAAATTCAATACTATTTATCTTAAATATTTTTCTTCGATTGCCGATATATAAAACGTTAAATATATTTCTAGACCATTTTGAATTTTTTCACCATTAGAAACCTAAAAACAATAATATGGGGCAAAATATTTGTGATAATTGCTTGTTTTATAAATAAGCTCTATCTTAGAAATATTATCCTGATTTGGTGGGTATGTAGCACTCATCCAATACCGTTGTTCCAAAAGTCGATTTTTCGCTTCCTCAACTGTTATTATGGGATAATCGCCTATTTTATTATTTAAATTTTCATTATGAATAGTTATAGAATACACGTTATTATTCTCATCTAAAGAAACCTCTATACGATGAAAATTATAATTAATTATGTTCTTTTCTTCCACTGACTCTTTTTTTAACACGAAGGCAATTCTCCATTTTTGCCTTCCGTCTATAGTATAATCCCCACCATTTATATCATACTGATATTTATCCACTCCACAAATTTTCGGAAACATCTCTTGTAACTGCTTTGCAATCAAAACTATTTGGTCATACTCGTTTTCTTTTTGACATTTTTCCAATGCTAAGGATAGTGAAAAAATGATTACAGTATCTTTATTATCTTTTACAATTACCTGAATACCTTTCTCTGATATCGAACACTCATTAAAATATAAATACTCATTTGCTATGCCTCCCTCTTTTTCTTGAATCCATTCTAAAATTTCCCGATCTAATCCCCCTTGTTTTTTCACTTTACTATCTTCATATTTAATTCCGAATTTTTCTGCCATATCTTTTAGTTGTTCTTTTAACTCATCTTCATTTCTTCTGTCATTTCTTCTAATTGTTCCTGCAATGACGATATTGGTTCAATAACTATACCACTATTGAAGTATCCGCCATGGTTGGAATTGTCATACATATAGATAATAATATTCCAAATACAAGACTTTTCTTCATCTTCATAATTCTCCTTTCTTTTTTTAATTACTCACGTTTTTAACTTCACTTTCATATTATCATTATTTTTAAACCAGGAGGGACAGGGGCAATGGCTCTTTTATTGTCCCTGATGGCTCATTGCAAGTGATAAAAATAGGGCGCACCCTTTCGGATGCGCCCTGCATAACAATATTTATTCAATTGGAAGAATCCAATTTATTTTTGAGCCAAGGGACAAGGAGCCAGTTTCCAGCTTACTGCCTGTTCTCTGGCATCTACGAATCTCTTATATATACCGTCCTGCGTCATCAGCTGCTCATGTGTTCCCTGCTGTGCAATTCGTCCTTTATCAACTACTACTATCTGATCTGCATGACGAACAGTCTTTAATCTGTGTGCAATCATGATAATTGTCTTTTCTTTTGTAAGTGCTTCTATGGCATCCATCAAATCCTTTTCATTCTCCGGATCAACATTAGCTGTTGCCTCGTCTAATATGACGACTGGCGCATCCTTCATAATAGCACGTGCTATAGAAATGCGCTGCTTCTGGCCTCCTGAAAGCGATGAACCACCCTCTCCAATCACTGTATCATAACCATTCGGAAGTTGACTTATAAATTCATGACAGCACGCTTTCTTTGCAGCTGCTACAACTTCCTCGTGTGTTGCATCCTGACGACCAAATTTGATATTATTTTCAATCGTATCGGCAAATAAATATACAGTCTGAAATACAAAGGAAAAATTGTTCATCAGACTGTTCATGCTGTAATCCTTCACATTTACACCACCAAGTGTCACTTTGCCTTCATCTACGTCCCAGAATCTTGCGATCAGATTACACAATGTAGATTTGCCGCCACCAGATGGACCAACGATTGCTGTTGTTGTCTTTTCTGGAATTGAAAGCGATACATCGTCAATGATTTTTCTCTTGTCGTAGGAAAACGAAATGTGGTCAAGTTTAATATCACAGTTTTGCGGCTTGATTTCTTTTCCGTCAATATCCATCGTATCAAGCTCAAGAATTGCATTTGCCTTATCTACGCACACGCTTACCACATGTAAAAGTGATGAGTAGTTTCCAGCACACTCAAGGCTTGAATAAAGCATGAATGCTGATATCGTCATACCGATTGCATAAACTGCACTCATGGTTCCATTAATATAAAAATATGCACTGCACGCTACGATCACCGCACCTGTGATTTTTGTTACCACACTTTGCAGAAAATGATATGGCACAAACAAAAACTCCATCTTCGTGTTGATCTTCGCACATGCTTCATTTGCATCATTTAGTCTTTTCGCCTGTTTTCCAAGGAGATTGTATGATTTTACTTCTGATATTCCCTGGATGTATTCCATGATCTGACTTATCAATTCAGTATCGCACTGAACTTTTTTCTCTGAATCACTCTTTCCAGCCTTTTGCATGATTGAATTGATTACAAAAAAAATGAATACACCAGCTGCTGATATCAGACCAATTCTCCAATCAAAAATGAAAATCATAAGAACAATCATAGTTGTTTCCAGAATACCCTGTGTCGTCAGCATCACAACTCTAGCTGCAATATCACCAAGCACTTCCATAGTATTCGTTGTAACAGAAGAAATCTCGCCGATGCTGTTTGAATTAAAATATCCCATCGGAAGATAACGAAGATGTTCTGCTATCTTTATCCTCATAAAAGCACTTGCATTATACCCGCCTTCTGTCTGGAGCACAGTTGAAAATCTCTTGCAGATAATATCGACTGCAACGGCAATTCCCATAATAGCAATTGAACCAATGATATATTTTCCCATGGATTCTTTACTCATCAATCCTATCAGTACATACATGATAGCCGGTATTTTCATCGCAGAGGCAAGGGCTTCTACAAGACCAATCACTATGGACAGTTTGAATTTATTTTCATTTTCTTTTCCAGAAAACTTAAAGAACTTTGCCAGAATCTCAAACATATTAGTTTTCCTCCTTTACGGTATCTTTGGAAGATATATGTGCATTCCACATTTCTTTATAAAGAGGGCATGATGCAAGAAGCTCATTATGTATGCCATGTGCTGCTATATTTCCGTCATTCACAACAAATATCTGATCGCTGTCTTTAACTGTAGAAAGTCTGTGTGCGATAACAATGAGAGTCTTTCCTGCGACAAGTCTTGCTATAGAATTTTGCAAAATAGCTTCATTCTCAGGATCTGTGTATGCAGTTGCCTCGTCAAGGATAACAATTGGTGCATCTTTAAGCATAGCTCTTGCAATCGAAATACGCTGTCTCTCACCTCCGGAAAGATGTCCTCCGGCTCCTCCGACAATTGTATCAAATCCATTTTCAAGTTGCATGATAAAATCATAGCAGCCACTCTTTTTTGTTACTTCAATGATCTGCTCATCAGTGGCATTCGGATTGCCCTGTCGGATGTTTTCGCGAACTGATTCGTTGAAAAGATAATTATCCTGCGCCACATATGCGATTTTCTGATTAAAATCAGTAAGTGACATCTGTCTTACATTCACGCCGCCGATCTTGATACTGCCGCTATTTACGTCCCAAAGAGAAGCAATTAGCTTTGCAATAGTTGATTTTCCGCTTCCTGATGGACCTACAATTGCATTGACCGTACCAGCCTCCAGCTTCATATTCACTCCGTGCAGGATTTCCTTTTCATGATAACCAAACTTGACATCGGTAAGTGTGATAGAATTATCCTTTGGAGCTGCTGTACTCTTTTCAGGTCTTTTAAGCTCCGGCTGTTTTAGGATTCCAACCACCTCATCAATAATCACACCGATTTTACCCAAATCATCAGTATAAGAAGCTACTGTGATAATCGGTCCTACAATTCCAAGTGACAAAATGATGCACATAACAAAACTTGAAATCGTCAGTGTTCCATTTTCCACATAATGTGCTCCAAATGGAAGAACTGTCAATAATGTATACGGTGTCACAACCATCAGCATTGCCTGAAAAATCGAGCAGCGTTTCATCCACGAAATAAATGAATCTGCATATTCCATAGCTGCCTTTGTAAATTTGGCATAAGAGCTTTCCGTTTTTCCAAATGCTTTGATGACTTCAATTCCATCAATATATTCCACTGCTGCATCATTCAAATCCTTTGTTGTCTTAACCGTTCTTTCAAAACTCGGTTTATAATCAATCATCATGCCAAAATAAGAAAAAAATCCAACTACAACTGGTACCAATGACCATAGCGCCAGTCTCCAATCTGTCATGAAGAAATAAATTAAGATAATGACTGGCGCAAGCAGATTGGAAGTAAATTCTGGAACAATATGCGCAAGCGTCGTCTCAATGCTGTCAATTCTTTCCACCATGATATTTTTGAATGTACCTGATGGTGTATCCTTCACATATCCAAGCGGAACACGCGCCAGCTTTTCACAGCAGGATTTTCGTATATTTGCGAGTACAGTAAACGTTGCTTTATGAGAGAGCGATGTAGAAAGCGAATGAAAAAGCTCTGCTATGATAAAAGACAGCACAATCCCTACTGCCTTAATCAGATATTCTTTAAATTCCTTATTGCCATCCAGAAACATTTTTACCACATTTGCGATAATAAAATATGGAATTATTTTGAAAATAACATTTCCTACCGCAAGCACTACACTCCATACATAGGCACTTCTTTTTTGTCCAGCCCACTCCAGTATCCAACTGGCGGCAGACCTCTTCTTTTCTTCCATACAAGCACACTCCCTTACTATAATTTTACTTAGGCAATCTAAATTAGCTTCAACTAACCTATCTATAATAAATAAGATGGCTCGCCGGCATAAGCCACCTTATTTTATTATTCTGAAAAGCTTATTTATCTTCAGCTGGGAATTTGATATTCCACAATCTCTCCCAGCCACCAGTTTGAAATTCCCTTAACTGGTATACATTTTTCTTTGCCGTTTCCCTATCCATGTCATGTTCAATAATCTGCAGTACTGATGAGAAAAATCCTGTATAAATCATATGCATAAGACTTTTACTAACAGCTGGGAACTCTATTCCTGCATCACACATTGTCTTCATATATTTCTGACTTGCTTCCACCTCCCGCTCTACCATGTTATGGATAAAATCTTCGAACTTTCCACTGTCTCCACATTTTAAGAGCAATCTAAAATTATCGTAGTGATCATAAATATAATCGATCATCTGATCCATTCCTTCACTTGAAGTTCCAGACATATTCCTTGTCTGCTCATCGGCAGAAAGCTCTTCAAATTCAGCTAAGATTCCATCATATATTTCGTAAATATGCTCCACATAAGGATCTGTCAGTGCATCAAAAAGCATTTCCTTCGTCGGATAGTACTTATAAAATGCTCCTGTTGTGAGTCCGGCATCTTTCACAATATTCCTCAAAGATGCTCCACTGAATCCGTCTTTTAAAAAATGTATAAGTGCTGTGTCCAATATTTTTTCCTTGGTTTTCTCTGCCTTTACTGACATATGATTCATCCTCCAATGCTGTAAAAAATATAACAGTGTTATATCACACTGTTATATTAATTTTATCTATCGATATTGTCAAGAATACACATGCTGTCTTATTGGACTTTTTTTCTCAGGTGGGCAGGGGCAATGGCTCTTTTATTGTCCATGATGGCTCCGTTACAATTCACGGGCGCACCCTTTCGGATGCGCCCTGCATAACTATATTTATTCAATTGTAATGTGCTTCTTCTCTTCTACAACTGGCTTTGCTTCCATTCTTCAACGGCATTTCTAACCCGTTTGTCAATATCAAAACGTGCTCTCTGGCATTCTTTCGGATATTTTCTTGCTGCCTGAAATGCCAGTTTCATGAAAAATCCAGAACCCACTGGTAACATTGTCTTTAACATGCTTTCTGGAAAAACGAAATGAGTTCCGTGCGCATAAATTACAGACTCTAATCTGCATGTGTGTGGGCTTTCTTTCATCCGCTGTTTCATGCGGCGGATATATTTTGCAGTATCCCACAACACATCATCTTCAGCACCAATCAGTAACAATATTCCATGTATTTTTTCAATCTTGATCATCTCTTCTTCTGTGATTGGGTGAGCCTTTTCCGAATCATCAAACAGTTTTCTTGAATTAATCATATCACCAGTCCGCTTTGTTTCCTTCTCAATCACTTTCCAGTAGTCTGGATGTTTATAGCAAAAAGGCATATACGGAAGTGGTTCTCCTTTATAGGAAAAAAGAGATTCTCCTTCAATCGGCCATTCCTTACATCCATCTTTTTTACCCTGCATAAATCCCTGCCAGATAAAGTCACTCGGTGTCAGACCTATCGTCAATGTGATGTCTTCAAAATAAGAAGCGGCAGTTAAAGCAAGTGTTCCTGTAGTGGATGCCCCGACAATTCCTATCTTCTGATTACCATGTGCTTTTAACCAGCTGATTGCTTTTTCTATACGCTCCAGCGGGTAATTATGATGTCCATAATCCTTTTTTCCAGGTGACATTGTCATCACATTCACACCGAGTTTATGTAACCATTTCACAGATGTACGCGCCAGATAATCCTCTGAATCATCTCCGATCATGGCAATCATTGCACAGTCTGAATCTGATTTACATTTCCAGTATGCACCATAAAATCCATCTGTTCCCACATCAAAATGTTTTTTCTTCATTATCTATCGCCCTTTCCAATAGGTTTTCTTACAACACAATGCATCCTCATACCTTTGCGGATTTCAAATCTTTCCACTTTTAGCCCTGCTTTTCTGCAACATTTCATAACCACATCTCTTGTTGGCACTCGGACATCTCCGTGTCCACATATATTTGCCAGAGGCATTTCCAATGTATTCATCAGCCATACCAATACTTTATTGTCACTGGTCACATCCCGCAGGATCAATCTTCCATTTGAACGAAGACATCTTTTTACACTGTCAAAAAATGCCTGTGGATCCGGATAATGATGAAAACTCATAGAACAAATAATTGCATCAAATGAATCATTTTCAAAAGGAAAGTTCTCACAGTCTCCTACAACAAACGTTGCATTTGAAATGTTTTTCTTTTTTGCCTGTTCAATCATGGCCGGAGTCAAATCCAGACCTGTATAATGTCGGTCTGGATATTTTTCTGCTAATAAAGAAATCATTGGAGCCGGTCCACATCCAGCGTCCAATAAATCTCTAAATGGCTCTTTCTCTAATTCTTCCAAAATATCCGGATAATCTTTCTTACACATTTCGTAAATACCAGCATGGTTACTTTCATATCTTCCTGCTACTTTTGTAAATTCGCTGATTGACAATTTTTTGTATTCTTCGTTTTTCATTCTTTCTTCCTCCGATCACGTCTGTAGCATAAATCAATCTTCTCCTAGAAATCTGGCTTCTTTTTCAATTTCAAATAAGCGGTCAAAACTTGTGTTAGTCTCTTTCTGCACTCTTCCATTCTGCAACCACATTTCTCACCCGGCGGTCAATATCCAGACGTGCTCTGCGGCATTCTTCCGGATATTTTCTTGCTGCCTGAAATGCCAGTTTCACAAAAAGTCCGGAACCAACCGGGAGCATTGTCTTTAGCATGCTCTCTGGAAAAACGAAATGGGTTCCATGTTCATAAATGACAGACTCCAACCTGCATGTGTGTGGATGTTCTTTCATTCGCTGTTTCATTCGACGGATATATTTTGCAGTATCCCACAACACATCATCTTCTGCGCCGATCAGCAATAATGTTCCTTGGATTTTTTCAATCTTGATCATCTCGTCTTCTGTGATTGGGTGAGCCGTTTCCGAATCATCAAACAGTTTTCTTGAATTGATCATATCACCGGTCCGTTTTGTTTCTTTTTCAATCACATGCCAGTAGTCCGGATGTTTGTAGCAGAACGGCATGTACGGAAGCGGTTCTCCTTTGTAAGAAAAAAGAGATTCTCCCTCGATCGGCCATTCCTTACAGCCGTCTTTTTTGCCCTGCATAAATCCCTGCCAGATAAAATCACTCGGTGTCAGACCGATCGTCAATGTAATATTTTCAAAATAAGAAGCGGCAGTCAAAGCGAGTGTTCCTGTAGTAGATGCCCCGACAATTCCTATTTTCTGATTACCGTGTACTTTTAACCAATTGATTGCTTTCTCTATGCGTTCCAGCGGATAATTATGATGTCCATAATCCTTTTTTCCAGGTGACATCGTCATCACATTCACACCGAGTTTATGCAGCCATTTCACAGATGTACGCGCCAGATAATCCTCTGAATCGTCTCCGATCATGGCGATCATTGCACAGCCTGAGCCTGTTTTGCATTTCCAGTATGCACCATAAAATCCATCTGTTTCCATGTCAAAATGTCTTTTTTTCATCTATATCATCTCCTTAATATCATCTGCGTTTCTCCATAACGATTATTTTGTTCGATATATTCCGAACAGCTGGAATTTTACCTATCACACAATAAACAGGCATAAGTTCTTTCATTCCCTCAACCAGACTGACTTCCTGCAGGATAGAAAAATTCGGTACAATCTTTTGTAATTCTGTTCCGTTCTCAACACCCCATGTGAATTTTGCATTGCTGCCCTCTATGGATTTTTCCTTCACATGTTTCACAACAAATGGTGACATGGTTTCGACCATTATGGTTACTTTCTGAAATGATTTTTCAATAATAGAAAATATCTTTCTGATGTCCTTCTCACACAAATACATCGTAAGTCCTTCCATTATCACCAGAACATTTTCTCCATGATAATCGATATCGTCCACGTAGGAATTATCCATTGCAGACTTTGCAATCTGATATATCGGACCTGTTTCTGGAAGAAACTGCCGCCTTATCTTCATAGTCTCCGGCAGATCCACGTTGTACCATCTCAGATATTTTTCCTTCATCCGGTAACATCTGGTATCCAGTCCACATGCAATATTTACAACAACTGTATTTTCATGCTTCTCCAGATATTGTCGAACCATCCGGTCTAATACGATCGTTCTCGCGATCACGCCACAGCTCATGGCTTTATCCTTATCTGCTTTGGAAAAGTCATAGTCCAGCTTTTTCACAAGTTCTACTGCAATCTCATCCCTGATTTTGGCATTTTGCTTTTTTGTTTCTTTTGCTCTTGCATACAAAGTCTGTACCATCGTTTCCGGCACACCTGTCACATTCACTTTTTCTTTCATTGTCT